>Ga0209061_1001840_pt1 | contig 31247 bp, 40 predicted proteins | sample Coa_R1_10_FD_187157 | JGI IMG/M metagenome (GOLD analysis project Ga0209061, IMG submission 187157) | Surface soil microbial communities from Centralia Pennsylvania, which are recovering from an underground coalmine fire - Coalmine... | ecosystem: Environmental > Terrestrial > Soil >... | reverse complement strand
CGGTGACCCCACCTCCAGACGGCCGCCGCGCCCGGCGGGCCGGTGGGAAAAAGCCGGGCTAAAGCTGGGGAAGCGGGCCCTGCAGAGCCGATGAACTAGCTGTTCAGGTGGGTTTTGTCGCTAACCCGCTGCGCTGCTACTAGGTGCTGCGTTCCGCGATCTCCTGGGCGGTAGCCGAGGGGACCATGCGGTCGAACCCCCTGGCGGGGATGCGCGGGCCGCCTCGACCTCAGCCGCGACGGCGCCACACCCTGGCCGAAGTCCGCCAGATCCTGTCGGTCGCGGAGTCGATCGTGGACCAGACCTACGCCCACCTGGCTGCCGACCCGTCAGCCCGGATAGCGCGTCAAGCCGCGTTCGCGGCCGAACGTGACCTGCTCCTCGTTCGTTTGGCGGCGGACTCCGGAGCTCGCCTCGGCGAGTTGGCCGTGCTGCGCCGATCCGATCTCGACGGAAGAGTCCTGACCATCGAACGGGGACTGTCCCAAGGCATGCTCGGCCCAACCAAATTCAGCCGAGCCCGCCGTCTCACCTTGGGGGCCACCACTGCGGCGCTGGTCGACTCGCACGTGGCGCTGGCAGGTTCCCGGCTTCCCCGCCCTGGACGACTGGCTGTTCGCGCCGACTCCGGAGCGAGACAGGTACATGACCGCCGGGGCGCTGTCACACAGGTTCCGCCGTCTCGGTGAGATGGCGGGAGTCTCTCAGCCCGCGCTGCACCGGCTGCGCCACAGTGTGGCTACTCACCTCGTCGACAACGGCAAGCTTCTCAAGGCTCAAGCCCGCCTCGGTCATCGCGACCCGGCCACCACCCTGCGCCATTACTCTCATGTCACTCTGCTCGATGGCGTCGAGATCGCCGACGAACTCGACTCTGCGCTGAACAGCCGCGGCGATCCTCCAAGTCCGGGAGCTCGTTGACACCACCCGTGGCCCGACGCAGGGCAGAATCGCATGGCAATCTCCTGACTAGGAGGACCAAAGGTGGGCGAGGGCCGCGGCTCGTGGGAGCAGCCAGCGGGCGGAGGGGCCGGCTGCCCATGTTCCTCTTGAGGTTTCGATCAGGTCGAGGCCGACTAAGACGAACCGAAGACGGTTGAGGTCGGCCAAGACCCGGACCTCGTCGAGACGCTGTCCGCTCGAGGTCACCCATCGGTCACCCAGCAGGTTCAGGAGCCGCCCGGCGAGGTCCTTCGGTGTGCTGTCACCCTCGGTTGCGAGCAGTGCGAGGGCGTCGGTGGTGAGCATCATCTCGTAGCCGTAGCGCGGGCCGAACCAAGATCGCAGGCGCCGGATCACTTCCGTGTCGTCGCCGGCAGCGCGGGTGGGCGAGAGGACTCCTTTGCGGAGGCGGAGAAGACCCACCTCGCGCAGCAGGTCGTGGAGGGCGGCTAGGACCGGAAGGTCTTCCTCGATCGACGAGGGCCGGCCAAGCGGATACCAGCTCGGGTAGTGCTCCTGGACTTGGCGCACCAGGGCTCGCGGAAGGCGACCGCCTGGCGTGAGCTTTACCCCGTCGGCGGCCAGGTCGAGCACGAGGCGGACCGGCTCCGGAACTACACCGGCGGTCTGCCGCACGAGCAGGTCGGCGGCCGCCAGGTCGAACTTCTCGTTCCAGGTTCCGGCCCAAGCCTTCATGTGGTCGTGCTCGGGATCCTTGGGATCGGCGAGCGCCTTCAGGAAGTCGTCGTAGCCATGAGCGCCGCCCACGTCCTCTGGCGGGCATGCGCCCTCCCCGGCGACCAACCCCGGCCGCTCAGCCCCCGCGCCGATCACTTCGACCTGGTGTTGCCAGTCGTCGCCGAAGTCGTACACGTAGGTGAAGCGGGCCGGCAGCGACCGGAGCGCAACTCCTGTCTCGGGCCGCTCGTCGCCGAACTCATTGAAGTCGTCGATGTCGGGCATCCCGTATCGCACGTCGTCGGCCACGAATTGGTGCAGGTGGGAGTCGGTCCAGCCGATGGCGGCCTGCAGGAGGTCGTGCAGCTCGGGCAGAAGGACCCCGGCGGGAACGTCGAGCACCCGCACCACCGTCGGCTCCACCTCGCTCATCGTCACCCGGAGACGAGTGGTTCTCATCGTCGGAACGCTATGGGCTGGCGCGCCTAGCGTAAAGCCGGAACCGTCGGGCCTGGAGAGACATGCCAGAGATCAGCTTCAAGGAGTCCAACCGGCAAATCCGGGCGATCAGCGAGCGGGTGCGGGAAGCCGAGGAGGCCAAGGATTGGGGTACCGCCATCGCAGGCCTTCACGAGCTGCTCGACCACGCCGGATCGACCACCAGCCGGACTTCGAAGCACGATGGTCGTCGCCCTGGCCTGGTTCCCCCGAGGCGAATGGGAGAAGGCGATCGCGGCATTGCCGGACCTCCGAGAGGAGCTGCTTGTCGACCACGCCGCTTACAGTCATCGGATCGAGGCGCGGATGAAGCGCCTTGCGCGCACCCTTGCCGGCCATCCCATGCGGGTGGCGCCGATGACCGTCGACGGTCTCACCGAGTTCAGCGCCCAAGGGCATGAACCTCCCGCGACGGGGGAGGCAGCGCGATGGCAGATCCGTTCTCGCAGATCGAAGCGGGCCTCAAGCAGGGACTAGCCGAGCTGTTCGACAACCAATCGGTTGTAGCCGTGCTGGACCGCCGGGGCAAGGAGGAGCTGTTCGAAGCGGCGCCGAGCCGTACAGCTGGCTGTCAGTCCGATGCTCTGGTCCGAGCGGCTCGGGCCGATGCTGGATACCGCCCAGGTTTGCGAGCGGTTGGGCATCACCCGCCAGGCGGTGGCCAAGGCGGTCGACTCCGGACGGTTGTTGGCGCTGCCGGCCGGCAAGTCCCGGCGGTTCCCGGCGTGGCAATTCACCTTTGCTGACAAGACATCGATCCGAGGCGAGGTGGCCGAACTGCTGGCTGCCTTTCGCGAGGTCTACCCCGATGTCCGTCCGCTCAAGGTCGCTAGCTGGGCGATGACCCCTCAGCCGGAACTGAACGGATCAACTCCGGCCGCTTGGCTGGCCGGAGCCCGAGAGCTGGAGCCGCTTTTCGACGCAGCCCGGCGCACCGCCGCCGCCCTGGCCCAATGACCCCTCGGCCAGTCGGCTGGCTGGCTGGCTGTCAGGCGAAGGGCACCACCCCCTTGCCGGCGAGGGCGTCGGCCAGGCGCACCGACTCGCCGTCGGTCACGACCACATGCGCGTGGTGCATGAGCCGGTCGACGAGCGCAGACGCGATCGTCTTGTCCGTCAGCTGGTCGAAGCCCGACGGGTGCAGGTTCGTCGACGACGCGAGCGAGCGGCGCTCGTAGGCGGCGTCCACCAGCCGGTAGAGGCCCTCTGCCGCATCGGCGGAGATCGGCAGCAGGCCGATGTCGTCGATCACCGTGAGCCGCATCGAGGCGAGCCGCCGAAGGCCTTCGAGACGGTGTCGTCGACCCGGTGGCGGCGGATGATGGCGCCGAGGTCCTCGACCGAGAACCAGGCGAGCTGGAGGCCCTGGTGGACGGCGTGGTGGCCAAGCGCCTCCAACAGGTGCGACTTGCCGGTCCCCTGCGGACCGGCCACGATGAGATTCTCGGCCCGGCTCACCCACTCGAGCGAGGCGAGTGCCCGCTGGGTCTGGGCCGGGATGGACGAGCGGGTGCCGATCCAGGAGGAGAAGGTCTCCCCGCAGGAAGGCGGGCCCGTCGCCGTCGGGTCTCGACGGGGGAGCGGTCCCGGTCCTCTGCCTCGGCCACGAGCAGCACCCGCAGCGCCCCGGCCGGGTCCCGTCGCTGTGCCCTCGCGGTCAGCATGACGTCGGTGAGCTGCTCGCGCACGTAGCGCAGCCGCAGGCGACGAGAGATGGCGGTCTTGCTCGCCGAGGTCGCTGTTGCCCTCGCCCATCCAGGCTTCGTCCTGGCGCACCTCGCCGTCAGCGGCTTCGTCTACGTCGCCTGGGCTCATCGCCACCAGCGATGAGACTCGACAGCGATCGGCGAGAGGTGCGGCTTTGACGGACTCGACGAGCGAACCGTCCCGAGCCAGGGCGCGCCTTCGGCTCTACCATCGCCAGCCATGAGCCTGGACAAGCGGTCGCGCCAACGGCAGACGCCGCCGCGTCGTCCCGCCCCCAAGGTCAAGACCGGGCCATCGTCGGACGACGCCCACGACGTCGTCTATTTCCGGCGGCACCGGGATGACGGTGCGGACGAGACGGCACCCGGGCGGGACTTCCTGAACGGCTGCCCGGCGAAGGTTCGCGCCACCATGTGCTCGGTGCTGGTGGCCGTGGCCGAGGCACCTCCGAAGCGGTACGCCGGAGGCGGCTACTGGGGGGCGATGAAGGGCGACATGACGGGCCTGGTTCGAGGTGCGAGTCGACGGCCCGAAGCGCCACCACTACCGCCTGTACTGCCGCCTCGACTACGAGGCGAAGAACGCTGGGTGGACAAGCCGCTGCTGGTGGTGATCGCCGGCCTCGACAAGCCCTTCCGGACCGAGCTGAGCGCAGCCGACTACGCCGGGGTCCGCTCCCTTGGGGAGGAGTACCTCAGCCACAACCCGCGGTCCATCTGCTGACGGGTCAGGAGGCGAGGACCTTCTCGCGCCGCTGGCGCATGGCGGTGACGTGCTTGGCGAGGGCCTCGCCCGGTGGTTGGGCCGCGTCACCTCCTTCCCTATGCGCTGGGCCAGTGGAACGAGGCGATCGGGGACCGCCGGTCGGTCGTAGCGGAGGCCGAGCCAGGTCTTGAGGCCCTGGTCGACGGGCGAAGCCCACGTCTCGACGGGGCGCTCCGACTTCGAGCGCTGCCGTGAGGACGTTGGGGGCCGACGGTAGCACGAGGCGAGGTGGACTCCACGTACTCGTCCTCGGTCAGCCGCAGCTTGGCCGACCGAACCCCCCAGTCGGCGGGGCAGCCCTCCGTAAAGACAGGTCGCAGCTCGACGACCGGGATGGGCGCATCTCGCTCAGCGCGGTCCAGGTCGCAGTCTTGGGTGACCACGACCCAGCGTCCATGGTTAGTGGAAGCGCGCTCAGGCCCGCCGGCGCCCCGAGCACGATCGCATCCAGCGGCAGATCGACCTCGATGATCGACCCCTGACGTCAGCCGTCTTCGCACAGCGATGCCATCCACCGGACGCCCTACTCGTGGAGGGCCGTCGTTCGGCCATCCCGCCGCGGCCGGTCTCCGACGATGAGGCCAGGACGGCGTGGGAGCATCACGTCAAGGGCTGCGATGTAGGCGCGGCCGGCCTCGCCGCTGCTCATGAGCTCGTCGACGGCCCAGACCCTCACCTGGGCGGCGGGCATTGGCGAGGAGGTCAAGGCCAAGCCGCAGCTCCCGAGGCGGGGCCAGCCGGGAGATCGCTCGGGAAGTAGATCGACCGGACGAAGCGGATCATGCCGGCCGAACGCGCCAAGGTGAGCCGCCAGGGGGCACGCTCGCGAAGCCGAGAAGCTCCTGGTGTCGCTGGTTGTCTCAGTCCGGGCGAACGGCGCACTTCGGCCAGGCGATGAGAACCACCCGGCCCACGAAGTGAACCCTAGGGACCGGTGTAGTTGATGTCAACGATCCTGAAGACCTGGCCCCCTGGAGCGGCGAAGTAGACGTGTTGACTGCCCTCGTGGCGGAACTCAGGCACGCCTGCTGATCGAAGACGCGCGTGAACGGCAGCGACATCTGTCGTGAGCAACTCGATCCATGCTCCCCGGAATGCCGACTCGTCAGTAACACCGATGGACGTCCCTTCGGCCGCGAGCGGCGACGTCTCGACGCTGAACAGCGTGCCATTGGGGAAGCGCACGACCATCACTGGATAATCCAGCCCAAAGTCGCGTTCGAGGACCTCGCATTCGAGCGTGTCGGCAAACAGCGCCCTGAACTCAGCGCGCGTATTGGGATGTACAAATAGATGCAGTCGCGCTCCCAAGCCGACGATTTGCTCGCCGGTCATGCCGATACCAGCTCACGCGGCGCGTCCGAGGCACGACGAGCAGCGATAAACGGGGTCGGATCGAAGATCAAGCGGTTGTAGGTGATCCTGCCGTCCCGTACGGTAAAGCACTCGCACGTTAAGGCGGACCTGACAGGTACTGTGTGGAGGTCGTAGACCAGCACCGCAGTTGCCTCGTCACCCAGAGCGGCGATGAGGTCGTACCCGGTCACCAGCGGTTGGAAATTCGACAGAAATGGACGGTAGGAGCCCATTCCCTCCAGGCGGCCACTCGGAGCGTCACAGATGACGGTGTCGTTGACGAGCCGTAATGCCTTCTCGACGGCCCCTGCAGTCCAGGAGCGCTGGTACTCCAGCGCGACACGGAGCGTCGCGCCTTGGACTTCGTCGTAACCGGTCATCGCCTGACCCTCCGTGCCTCGCTCGATTGCCAACAGCGCCAGACTACCCGTTCTACTTGATAAAATCAAGAGTTTTGACTGGAGTTTGTCCACTGCCTATCCCGTGGACGTGCGGTCGTACAAGCAATACTGCGGCCTTGCCCGAGCACTTGACCTGATCGGTGACCGTTGGATCCTGCTCATAGTGCGGGAGTTGTTGCGGGGCCCACGGCGGTACGGCGAACTGGTCGACGGTCTCCCCGGGATTGCCACGAACCTCCTCGCGGAGCGTCTTCGAACGATGCAGAGCAACGGCCTACTCGCTGCGACGGCTACTGAGGGCTATGCCCTTACCAAATGGGGCCAAGGTCTCGGGGAGGTCATCGTAGCGATCGGCCGATGGGCAACGCCCCTCATGGGACAGCTTCTAGAGGGAGATAGTTTTCGCGGCCACTGGATCGTTCATCCCATCGGGGCGCTCTTTGCCGGGGTCGATCGGTCGCGCCCCGACATGACGGTAGAGATCCGCTGTGACGCTGAGCCGATGACGCTTTGCTCGGCCGAAGGTCGCGTCGTAATACGCGATGGTCCGGCGCGGGCTCCCGACGTCGTGCTGACCGGTCCGCCTGAGATCGCCCAGCCGGTGGCGCAGATCGCCCGCACGGCCGTAGACCTGTTGATCAAACGCATGACAGGCAAGGGGGCCAGCCTGGAACCCCAGCGGATCCAGTTGCCCGGCACCTTCGTCCACCGAGAGTCGTGTGGGTGCGCCCCCGGGCATGAGGGAAGGGAACCGGCACCCTCGTCAGGCGCCCGCAAGCGCAATGGCGCACGCCTGGTAGCACCCGCTCATGCCGCTGAGCCCGGGAATGAGCGCCGGCACCCTCTAACTCGGCATTGACGTCGGCACGAGCTCAGCCAAGGCTGTCCTCTTCGGCCCGGCCTGCGTGCAAACGGGCACCAGCTCGTCAGTCGAGCAACTCCAAGAACCGCAGCCAGCAGGCATACCACTCACCGCATCGAGATCTGACAGGACAGAGCCCGGGGGTGCTGTCAATGCCAGTGCCAAACGTCCGGTTCCCGGCCCCCTCGAACAGCAGGGCCTCCGCTGGGTAACCGGGGCTTCAATTGGCCAAGAACCGGGCCGACCTCAATCAACTCGGCAGCGACGTTGGCACGCTGGAAAACCGCCGCCGCGAAGCGATGGGCGCGGTAGCGTATGCTACGACAACTTTGTAGGAGATAACATGGCAAGGCGGCTAGTAGCTGGGCGACAGGTCGGGGAGCTGGAAAGCGAGGTCCTCGAGCTGTTGTGGTCGGCGAAGGGTTGGCTGAGCGGACGCGAGGTATGGGAGCGGCTCGGCGAGGGGGCCCGGGCGTACACGACGGTGATGACCGTGCTCGGCCGCCTGGTCGACAAGGGCTTGGTGAAGCGGACAGAGCAACAAGGTGCGCACCGCTACCGGGCAGCGGGCGATGCCGACGAGCTGACCGCCCAAGCCATCCGGTCGCTGTTGGCGGCGACCGACGACCCCCGGGCCGCTTTGGCCCACTTCGTAGACAGCCTCGACGACCCTGAGCTTGTAGCGGATCTTGCCGAGGTCCTCGACCGGGTACGCCACAAGTGAGCTCTCTGGCCTTCGGGGCCGGGCTGCTCGCTCTGCTCGGAGCGCTCAGCGCGCTGGTCGACCGCAGCCGGCGGGCTTCGCCCCGCGTTGCCGCCGGAGCTTACCTCGTGAGCCTGCTCGGCTGGGGGCTGGTACCGGTGGTATGGCTGGCTTGCCTTGGCGCTTCGCTCGCTTCGTACCTGGCCGGGGTGAGAACCCCAGGCGGGACCTGCCTTTTAGGCATCGACCGCTCCCAGTGGCAGCTTCTCGGGTTCGTGCCCGCCGCAGCCCTTCTCGGCGTGGTCGTCTGGCGGGTGCTATTGGCGGCCCGGGCCGCCCGACGCGTCGAGATGCCCAGGGCTCTGCGAGCGGCCGCTGTACGGCGTCCGACACAGGCGGGCGAGGTGTGGATAGTCGCGTCGAGCGTCCCGGTCGCCTTTGCGGGCGGGCTGTTCTGTCCGAGGGCGGTCATAACGTCAGGTCTCCTCGCCTCACTGGGACAGGCCGACCGCCAGGCGGTGTGCGAGCACGAGGCCGCCCACGTGCGTCTTGGCCATCCCCGCCTCCTGGTGTGCGGCGCAGCCGTGGTTGCCGCCTACGGTCGCTTCGCCCCCGTGCGCCGGGCGTGGGAGGGCCTTTGCCGGGAGCTCGAGGCGGCAGCCGACGACGAAGCTGCGGCGTCGGTGGGCAGAGGGGCGGTAGCTCACGCGCTCGTGCGGGTGGCGCTCATGGCCGGTGGTGGCGCCCGAACCGAGACTGCGTCCCCCGATGGCACCTCTCACCTTGGCTACCGCCTCAGCCGGCTCCAGAGCTCCCGCCCGGTCGAGGTCGCTCCGAGCGTGCTTGTTGGGCTCGCGGCGGTCGCTGCCAGCTCGGCGACCGCTCTAGCCGGCTGCCTGCTTGCTGGCTCGCCGGGGTCGCTGCTCGGCATGGGCACCTGCGCTGGGGTGATCGCAATCGTTGCGCTCCGCCCCACCTGGCGCTGGGGGTGGCCCGCCCGGCGCTGATGCAGCAAGGCCGGGGTGCTGTCCAGCACTTCGCGCCGGGATGGGCAAACAGCAGAACTTGTATTCCCGTTGGCCTCTTGCCCAGGGGCTAACTGCTATCGCTACCTGCTGTGCTGACCAACCGACTTGACGAAGGCCGGCCCCGTACCGGGGGCACTGCCCGCGACCGGGACTACTACTGACTCGCTTTTACGAATATGTAGTAGTACAGTGGGACCTAGCGGTTCCCCGGCCTCAACGCCGGCTGAGCTGGGGCTGGCAAGCCAAGAGCGAAGAGAGGAGATAGTGATGGCAGGTCGGTCCACTACAACGCCGCTGGGACGGTCGTCCTCGGGCCAGGCGCGCCCCCTCGAAGAGATCCCTAACCGCAGGGGGCTCGGTCCCGGCCTGGCGGTCCTAGCACTACCGGTGCTGTGCTGTGGCGGGCCGCTGGTCGTAGCCGCCCTGGGGGCGGCCAGCGCCGCGACCCTCGGCGTCGTCGGCGGCGTGGTCGGAGGAGCCCTCGCGGTGGTCGCCGTCGCTCTCTGGGTACGCCACCAGCAGCGGGCGACCTTCTGCGCGCCTGTCTACGAGCGAGCGAACGGCGGTGAGTAGCCTGGAGGCCCAGACCCCAGCGGTGGCCCGAGCACGCGGGCCCCGTCTGTCGGCAGCGCTCGCAGAAGTGCTCGGCACCCGCCGGCGGGCCGCTGGCTTCGTTGGGGTAGCGGCAGCGGTGACCTTTTTCTACACTCTTCTCCTCCCCTTCGGCTATACCCAGCGCTTGGAGCTCGCCAACTGGGACTACTTGGGGACCAGGCTGCTCGTCTGGGCGGTCCTCCTTGGCCTTTTCATGGCGCTCGTGGCAAGCGTCCAGGTCTACGCCATGCGAAAGGTGCTGGCCACCCGCAAGGCCAGCGGCGCCGCCGGTGGCGTGGCTTTCGTGGTGAGCCTGATGCCGAGCTTTTTGTGCTGCACGCCAGTAGTCCCCTCGGTCCTCGCCTTCGTCGGGGTCTCAGGCGTCGGCTTGTATACGACGACCGGGACGCTCCAGCACTTCTTCGCTGTGCACCAAAGTGAGTTCCTCGCAGCTAGCCTCGCCCTGCTTGCCCTCATGAGCTGGTGGGGCCTGCGCAAAGTAGCCCGTGCCGCTTGCCTGGCTGAGCACGGCTGCGCCGTGGCCGCGATGCCCGAGGAGCCACAAGGGGCTCGGTCGGGCCAAGGCGTGCCATTGAAGCTCTTACCCCGGCCCGCGCGCGAAGGTGCCCAGCGATGAGCAAGGCGCCGGTTCGCTGTCGCCGGCCAACGCCGACTGGTGCGGCTGGACGAGGCGCCCGAGCGCGCCGGCACCGCCACAACCGAGCGCTGTTCGTTTCAAGCTTGGCCGCGGCGCTGGCTGTGGTCGGCCTCGTAGTCGGCCTACAGCTAGCCAACGGCTCCTCGGGGCCGGCCGGCAGTTCCTCGGGGTCGTCGGGGGTCCCGCTCTCAGCAGGGCCCACGGCCCCGAACGGGGCGTTCACGACGATAGGGGGCAAGACCGAGACCCTGGCCGCCTTTCGAGGCCGGCCGCTGCTTGTCTGGCTCGTTACGACGTGGTGCCCGTCGTGCCAGGCCGGCACCAAGACGATGGCCCAGCACATCGCTGCTCTCGCTGGCGACGGAGTACGCGTGCTAGAGATCGAGAACTACCACGATTTCGGCCAGCCTGGCCCTTCTGTCTCGACGTTCGCCAAGGCCTTGGCGGGCAGTGCCTTCGGTAACCCTGACTGGACCTTTGGGGAGGCCTCCGCTGCCCTTACCCACACCTACAACCCGAAGGCCTACCTCGACATTTACTACCTCATCGATGCCAAGGGGAAGATCAGCTACGTGAACAGCTCACCGAGTTCCACCATGCCTCAGCTGCTCGCAGCGGCAAAGAGGCTGGCATGAACTGCAGCCATGCCCCTGAGCAGGCGAGGCGCAGCGTCGCGTCGTGTACCGCAACAGCGCGCCTGTGCCGACGATGCACCAGCTGCTCACGGCAGCCTCCCAGCTGTAGCACGACACGTCCGCCTGACAGCTGGCACCGCCTGGCCGGCGTCGCCGTTCAGGCGGACGAGGCGACCTTGGTGCAGGCGGCTACGCCGGCAGCGTGGTCGGCCACCATAGAGGTGCCGAGCTCGAGGAGGCGCCCCACGCGGGGGTCGGCGGTCCGGTAGTAGGCGTAACGCCCTGCACGGCGCACCTGTACGAGCCCACAAGAGACAAGGCAAGCGAGGTGAGCTGACACGCGGCCTTGGGACAAGCCGACATGGCCGACGCAGTCGTTGCCGGTACGCTCTTGTTCGGCACAAAAGGCGAGCAGGGCAAGACGGGTGGGGTCCCCGAGGGCGCGGAAAAAGCGGGCGAGCAGTTCACGCCCCGCTGGCTCAGCGGGGACCGGCGGGGCGACAGGGGCAGGCGCTGCGGTGGCTGGGCTCATGCGGCGCAGCAGGAGAGCTTGGCTACGTCGGTGCTAAAGGACTGGGCGGCTAGCTTGATGCCTTCGGCCATCGTCAGGTAGGGCGCCCAGGTCGAAGCCAGCTGACCTACGGTCATGTTGGCCTCCAGAGCATAGGTGGCGGCCAAGATGGCGTCCCCCGCACCTTCCGCCGCCAGGTGGACGCCGAGGACCTTGCCCGTAGCGGCCTCCGCCACGATCTTCACCACCCCACGGGTATCGCGGTTGACCACCGCCCGGGGCACGTAAGAAAGGGGCAGCACCCGGCAGGTGCACGAGATGCCGGACTGTGCCGCCTGGGCGTCGGTGAGCCCGACCGAGGCCAGGTTGGGGCTCGTGAAGGTCACCCGAGGCAGATGGCGGTAGTCAGTACGCCGCCCGGCACCAGAAAAAGCGTTGTCCACCATCATGGTCCCCTGGGCAGCGGCGACGTAGACGAACTGAGGGGCTCCCGTCACGTCCCCTGCCGCCCAGATCCTTGGGTTGGCGCTGCGCAGCTGGTCGTCTACGACGACCGCCCCCGACGGAGCTGTGGCGACGCCGACCGTGCCCAAGCCAAGGCCGTCGGTCACAGGCCGCCGCCCGGTCGCCATCAGCAGCTGCTCGGCACGGGCTTTGCGGCCATCGGCAGTTAGCACCTCCACGCCGCCATCTACGCGTGCTGCCTCGGCGAGAGGCGCCGAAGCCCACACCTCGGCCCCTTCGTCTTGGAGAACCTCGGTAAGCACCTGGGACAGCTCTGGCTCTTCTCCGGGTGCCAGGCGATCGAGCGCCTCGAGGATCGTGACCCGGGACCCAAGGCGCAAGAAGAGCTGGCCTAGCTCGAGCCCCACGTAATTGCCGCCGACCACGACGATCGAGGCGGGCAGGCGCTCGAGGGCCAGGGCCTCTGTCGAAGTGAGGTAACCGGCCTCTTTGAGGCCAGGGACATCGGGCACCGCCGGCGCTGCCCCGGTAGCGATTAGGTAGTGCGCCGCCTCGACCCGCTCGCCCGCGACTTCGAGTGCGGGGCCGGGGACAAAGCGCGCTTCGCCGTGGACGATGGCCCAGCCGTAGCCAGCCGCCAGGTCTTCGTACTTCTCCTTACGCAACCCGCTCACGATCTCGTCCTTGCCAGCCATGAGCGCGGCCATGTCGGCAGGTGCCACCTGGCCGGCGACCCCAGGGAACCGAGCCTCTGCGGCGACCTGGCGGGCACCTGCCGCGGCAAGCAACGCCTTGGAGGGGATGCAACCGACGTTCACGCACGTGCCGCCGGTCGTCGAGCGTTCGACCATCACCACCGACAACCCCCGCTTGCGCGCTGCGATCGCCGCCGCGAACCCAGCCCCGCCCGATCCGATCACTGCCAGGTCATAGAGCATAAAGGCCTCCTCATATTTGTATAACCGGATAGTAACACACGAGCCCCGCCCGTGGAGGCGACCGGCCCGGCCCGAAAGGCTCGGAGCGGAAGGGCCCTCAGGGCGCTCACGCGGAAATTGCCTTCAAGCGGTGGGAAAACACATGCGTGCAGCCAAAGCCACCGTCAGCCAGGAAGCGGCAAGTTGCTTTTCGGCCAGAGGGGACTTAGAGGGGGCTGTTGCCGTGGCGCCGGGCGGCAAGCGGCTCGCGCTTTGACTGGAGGGCCAGGAGCCAGCGCGAGAGCTCCCGGCGAGTGTCAGCAGGGTCGATGACGGCGTCGACGTAGCCTCTCTCGGCGGCTACGTAGGGGTTGAGGAACGTGTGCTGGTACTCCTCGACCAGCTGGGCCCTTTGCTCTGGGCTGGCGTTGCGGTGCAGGACGCTAACCGCTCCCTCGGCTCCCATAACTGCGATCTCAGCGCTTGGCCACGCGAGGCAGACGTCGTTGCCCATCGCCTTGGAGTCCATAACTATGTAGGCCCCCCCGTAAGCCTTACGGAGCACCAAGCACAGCCTCGGCACGGTCGCTTCCGCGTACGCGTAGACGAGCTCGGCGCCGTGACGAATGATCCCCCGCCATTCGAGGTCCTTACCTGGCATGAACCCCGAGGTGTCGACCAGAGTGAGCAGCGGCAAGTTGAAAGCATCGCACATCGACACAAACCTGGCACCTTTTTGCGAAGCCGCGATGTCCAAAGTGCCCGACATCGATTGGGGTTGGTTGGCGACCACGCCGACGGCCAGACCGCCGAGACGAGCAAGGGCGGTCACGAGCTGGGGTGCCCACGCCGGCCGCAACTCCAAAAAAGTACCGTTGTCGGCAATCGAAGCGATCACCCTGCGCACGTCGTAGCTGCCTGTAGGCCGGTCGGGCACGACTTCGCGAAGCTCAGGCGTAGGCCGAGCCGGCGGGTCGGCAGAGAGGACGAAGGGGGGGAGCTCGTCTGCGTGGGAAGGCAAATATGAAAGGAAGTCCGCAACGAGCTCCGACGCCTCTATAGCGTCGCGGGCGCCGAGGCTCGCTAGGCCCGAACGGGCGAGGTGGACGTACTGGCCGCCAAGTTCGTCCGGTTGAACCTCGACGCCTGTCATCTCAGCCACCGCCGCGGGCCCCGATACGTAAACACGAGCGTGGTCCGTCATGACCACCACGTCGGCCAACCCGAGCAAGAGGGAGGGCCCAGACAAAAGGGGGCCGTCCACCACGCACACCATCGGGACCGCTCCCGAACACCGGACGAACGCGCCCGCTACCTTTCCCCACCCCTCTAGCGTGCTGAGGTCTTCTTCGGGGGCTGGGCCCGCCGACACCAGCCACGCGACGAGCGGCAACCTGAGGGACAAAGCAGTTTCTGCGGCACCGACCAGCTTGGCCGCCGCAACCGCGCCGAGGGCCCGGCCGGCGCTGTGGACAAGCGCGCTCACGACCGGCCGCTCACCGGGACGAAGGGGGGCCGTGCTTACAGAAGCGCCCCCCGCTTTCCCCGCAGTGTTCGAAGTCGCGCCCTGAGGCGCACGAACTGCGGCCGGCCGTCTCCTCACCCCGCCGTCCCCGGCTCGCCCAGACCCCGCGCGATTAGGAAACCCCTGGCGCGTTCGGCAAGTGGGTACCGGTTGACAAGGCTCCAAAAGGTCCTCCCGTGGCCGCCGACGTGAAGGTGAGCTAGCTCGTGGACTATCACGTAGTCGAGGACCCAACCGGGCTCGCCGGCGAGCTTTGAAGAAATGCGGATGGTCCCTTCGGCAGGCGTGCAACTGCCCCACCGAGACTCCTGGTTGTCAACCCAGCGGATCTCGACTGGGCGCTTCAAGCCGAACCTGTCAGCCAGGCGCGTAGCCCGAGCTCGCAAGTCAGGGCTGTTCGGGCGCTGGCGCCGCTCGGCACGCCGGAGCATCTCGTTCACCCACCGCTGCTCCTCGGCGGGCGAGAGGCTAGCCGGGATGCTCACCCTGAGCACGTTGCCCACGCGCCGGGCCTGTATTGTCTTGCGCCGGCGCCGGCTGCGGACGACCTCGACTTCCATAGGCGGAAAAATTACTTGGGGGTGCTGACAACTTCCACACCGGTAGCCAGAACCTCGACGCGCTGGGGTGCGGACAGCTCCACCTCGGCCCCCGAGTTGGAGACTTCCACCCACCAGCCCGAGAGGTTTGGGTGGCGGAGCTCGGGGCGCCAGGCACCCGCCGCCTGTTCGAGGGCGACCAAGACGCCCCCGTGGGCCACGACCACAGCCTCCTCGCTTTCCTGGCAAGCGGCCGCCACCCGCCCGAGCGCTTCCAAGCAACGCTGCCGGAAAGCTTGCCCGGGCTCACCGCCGGCCACGTCCACGATGGCGCCGCTGTCACGCTGTGCCAGCTCCCCTGGCCACAGTGCGGCGACCTCTTGGCGGGTGAGACCGTTCCAGGCTCCTAAGTCCTGCTCTCTTAGGCCGGGGTCGACGAGCAGCTGCCCTGCGTAACCCGTCTCGACCGCGAGCAGCTCCGCGGTACGCCGCGCCCGCAGAAGGTCGGACGAGGCCACCAACGCCGGCTTCACCCCAGCCTGAGCCAGGGCACGACCGGCCACTTTCGCCTGAGCTTCACCTAGCTCCGAGAGCGGGGCGTCGGACCAGCCTTGGAACACACCAGCGGCGTTGGCGACAGACTGCGCGTGACGTAGGACTAAAAGGCGAGGCACGGGCTACATATTCGCAGATTTCCTGAGTTGCCTCGCGCCTAGTTTGGCTCCCGTGGGAGAGGTCGAGGTCACCGTGCTCTTCTTCGCCGGCGCGCGCTCCGCCGCCGGCGCAGCTAGTACCGTGTTGCGGGCGGCCGTCGGCACAACTCTCCCCCAGCTGGCAGAGATGCTGGTAGAACGCTACGGGTCGGGGTTTGCCGACGTGCTCGAGACATCGGCTCTGTGGGTCAACGGAGAGCCGCCCCGTCCCGGCCAGACCCTCCGCTCCGGCGACGAAGTGGCCGTCCTGCCCCCCGTCTCCGGCGGGTCAGCACCCTCCAGACCGCGCTGGGTGGCCGGACCACCCCACTTTTAGGCCGGCCGGCTCACTTCGTTTGGTACCCTCTCTGTGGTGCCGGGGCTCTCGTTGGACGTGGTGTTGGGCCCCGCCTTCCTGTCCGGGCTCGAGCAGCTACCCATGCCGGACCTGCGCTCTAAACGCGACCAGTGCGCCGAGCTCGAGACCGAGCTGTCCTACTTGCGCCGCCTTGCCCAGGCCAGGATCGACCTGATCGCCGAAGAGCTGCGTCACCGCGACGTAGGCCTGGGAGCGGGCGAGGCAGAGAGCCTCGTCGAGCACTTGCCCAAAATACTTGCTGAGAACACTCGCTCAGAAGGCCCCGGGAGGCTGACAGCCCTGTTCGCGCCCGCTGAAGAAGCTCAGGCTAGCCTCGTGGCCCGGGTGGAGGCGGTTTGCCCCTCAGAGCAGCTCGGTTCTCTCGACGAGCTCCCCTCTTCACGTCTAGATGCGCTCCTCGCACAGCTCATCGACCTCGAGCGGGAAGTCTCCTCCGAACGCAAGGCGCTCCATTCGGTACTGGGCCGGATCGAAAACGAGCTGGTACGCCGCTACAAAAGCGGCGAGGCCACCGTCGACGCTCTGCTCAGCTGAACGTCGCCTCGCCGAGCTGGACCTCGGTCCTTGCGATCTGTCCGGCGAGCCAAGATGTGCAGGTGCCCGTTGTCGTGCGGTTATATGAGCGGGCGGACCTAGCCGGCGTCATATCCCTATGCCAGAAGGAAGGCTGGACGTCGTTTCCGGCCGACCCGGACCGGGCGCACCGGGCGATGACGGCTCCCGGCGTGACCACCGTCGTGGCGTTCGGCGATGAGGCCGAAGCCAACGTCGTGGGTTTCGCTTGCCTGCAGAGCGACGGGGAGGTCCAAGCCCACCTGTCGCTCCTCGAAGCGGTGGCCAGGAACGCCGCCGCCAAGGGTTGTCGGAGGCTGTGGCTGATCACCACCAACGACAACGTCGACGCCTTGCGCTTCTACCAGCGGCGTGGCCTGCGCCTGGTGGCGGTGCATCGCGGCGCTGTCGACCGGGCCCGCCTGGTGAAGCCCCAGATCCCCGACGTTGGCTCCTTTGGCATCGCGGTGCACGACGAGATCGAGCTGGAGCTCGAGCTTCCGCCGGCCTGATGCCTTCTCACACATGAACGGCCAGAACCCAGGTTGGGGACGAGCTCGGCGTAGGCGCCGGCCACCGCCTCCGCTGCCAGCGACAGCTGACCTACAAGCGAATATTGGGCGAGGCCACTGCGCGGGAGCGCTCGCCGGTCCTAGCGACCTAGGCGGGCGGGTCAGCCCGCGAGCTGCCAGAGGGGCGCAGGTCGCCCAGTGGCCTGTGCCAGCTAGATTGGCGGTGCCGCTGCCCGAGGGCACCTAGCCGGTTCGTTCGGGGAAGTGCGAAACGGCGGCGCCCGAGGGCGCGGTCGCTAACCTTGGTCTGTGGCGACAAAGCTGCTGGTCGTGGGCGGTGGCAAGATGGGGTCGGCTCTCGTCGCCGGCATCCTCGGCTCCCAGTGGGCCACCCCGGGCGAGGTAGCGGTCGCAGAGGTGTCCGCAGCCAGGCGGGCTGAGCTAGCCGACCCCGACGTCGGGCTTACGTCCCGGTTCCCCGGGCTGAGCGTAGTTCAAGACCTCGTGGCGGCCGACGGCGCGGTCGTAGCCGTGAAGCCGGCGGACGTCGAGGAGGTATGCCGGCGTCTCGGTGCCTTAGGGGTAAGGCGGGTGCTCTCGCTCGCCGCCGGCGTGAAGCTCGCCGACCTGGCGAGCTGGTGCGGTAACGGTAGCAGGGTAGTGCGGGCCATGCCCAACATCGCGGCCCTCGTGGGCGAAGCGGCGACCGCCATCGCCGCCGGCGCTCGCGCCGGCGCCGAAGACCTCGCGTGGGCGAGAAGTTTGATGGGCTCAGTGGGCAACGTGGTCGAGGTACCCGAAAAGTTGATGGACGCCGTAACGGGGTTGTCGGGATCTGGGCCGGCGTACGTGTTCTTGGTGGCAGAGGCGCTGGCGGAGGCCGGCGTGGCGGCAGGGCTGCCGAGACAAGTAGCGCAACAGCTCGTTGGCCAGACGCTTCTCGGTGCGGCCCGGCTGCTCGCCGGTACGGGTCGGACAGCAGAGGAGCTCCGGGCAGAGGTGACTTCCCCTGGGGGTACCACTGCCGCTGGCCTTCGCCAGCTCGAAGCGCGGGCGGTACGGTCCGCTTTCATAGAAGCGGTCCTAGCTGCTGCGGACCGTTCCCGCGAGCTCGGTACCTAGCCGCCTTGGGCGCGTTGCCGGCTCGCACTTGGCGTGCTCAGACGGCTTGAAGACTAGGTCGATGAGACGGCCTCGGGCGAGCGGCACAAGGGGGCCGTTTTCACCTACCCTCGTAAGTGGAGAAGGGTGAACATGGGCAAGGCGAGCGACGCCCGGTCCAGGTCCCGCTACGTCACCGTGGCTGAGGTAGCGGGCCAGCTCCGGGTTTCCAACATGACCGTCTACCGGCTCGTACAGTCGGGGCAGCTGCCAGCGGTACGCGTGGGGCGGTCCTACCGCATAAGAGAAGAGGACGTGGACCGCTACATCGCGGCCCAGTACACAGCGGCCGGCTAAGCGGCAGACCCGTTGCCTGCCCCGCCAAAGTTGTTGACGCCGGCAGCTGGCCCCGCAACGCCGGTCGTCAGCCTGCTCACGGACTACGGCCTCGAAGACGGGTTCGTCGGGGCGCTTCACAGCGTGATCCGCCGCGCCGCACCACAAGTCCCCATCGTCGACCTAACACATGGGATCGCGCGCCAAAACGTGCGGGCCGGCGCGTTTGCCCTGGCGCGCGCCGCGCTTTACCTGGCGGCCGGCGTCGTCGTGGCAGTAGTAGACCCGGGTGTCGGCACCGAGCGCCGCGGCGTGGCCGCCGTGGCCGCGGGCGGGCCGGCGCCCGGCATTAGTTTCGTAGGCCCCGACAACGGTCTTCTCGTCCCGGCCCTGGACGCGCTGGGAGGAGCGACCGCCTGCGTAGAGCTGGAGGACCGAGGTTACTGGTTGAAAGCTGCCGGGCCGACCTTCGCCGGCCGCGACATCTTCGCCCCTGCGGCCGCCCTGCTCGTACGTGGGGCGAGCCTCGAAGAACTGGGCAGGCCCGTACCGCCCGAGACTTTGCTGCGGCTCGAGCCGCCCGTGCTCCGGCGTCTCAATGCTGGGTCGTTGGAGGTAGAAGCGACCTGGGTCGACACCTTCGGGAACGTCCAGCTGGCGGCCGCGCCCGATGACCTCGATGACGACCTCGGCTCAGTGGGCCATGTGGTGGTCTCAGCCGCCGGCGAGCCCCTGGGCCTGGCGCGCCGGGTGCGTGCGTTCGCCGAACTGGCCACCGGCGAGCTAGGGATCTTCGTGGACTCCTACGGGCACTTGGCGCTATGCCTCAACGGTGCAAGCGCAGCCGAGCACCTCGGGACCAAAGAGGGCGACCTCTTGGTGCTCACGCGCGCGGCTAGGTCCGCAATAGGGCCCAAATAGGTCGGCGGGGCCGAGCCGCCCGATTAGCTGCCCGGTCGCCAAGCAGGGATCCCTCCTACCGGCATTGGCTAGCCGAGGGCGACCTGACCGGAGCGAAGCGCCAGCCCAGGCGGCCTCATAGCCGGCCCGTAATGATGCGTTGCCCGCTCGTAGGGAGCGCTCATCAGCGGCGAGGAGATGAGGAAATCCGCGGTCGCTCGGTTGCAGGCGACCGGGATGTTCCAGACCACCGCGACGCGCAGGAGCGCCTTTATGTCTGGGTCATGAGGTTGAGGCTCTAGGGGGTCCCAGAAGAACACAAGCAGGTCCACCTTGCCCTCAGTGATGAGCGCGCCGATCTGCAAGTCGCCCCCGAGAGGCCCGCTCTCGACTCGGTTCACCTCCAAGCCCAACTCGAGGTTGAGCAATTTGCCCGTGGTGCCAGTAGCTATGAGGTCATGGCCCTGCAGCAGCAGGCGGTTGTAGCGCGCCCACTCGAGAAGATCGGCCTTGCGGTTGTCGTGCGCAACGAGTGCGATACGCCGGCGAGGGACGTCAGCCCCCGGTGGGCCGGCTGGGTTGGGCGCCGGGCACGGCGCGCCGGCTGGGCCCGACGAGGGCGGGCCGGCTGGGCCCGACGAGGTAGCCGGGTTGGAAGATGCCGAGGTCAGCCCGCCAGGGGGGTCAGAGCGATTTGGGAAGTTCTTCACAAGACCAGAATGGCTCACAGGCTCCGCCTGCCGGCGGCGAGGCCTGCGCTCCGCAGTACTGGCTCCCGCTGTGCCGGCTCTCGCTGGCCGGCTCCAGCGCGAGCGTAGGGTGGGCTCGATGCCTGTCACGGGGTCTCCAGGGCCAGAGGGGTCGGGCGCCCCCCACCTTCTGCCGAAAGCGACGGTGAGGCGCCTGCCGCTGTACCTGCGAGCGCTCAGCGATCCTGGCAGGGGGCCACGGGCGACCATATCGTCCGAGGAGCTCGCGGCCAGATCTGGGGTCAACGCTGCTCAGGTGCGCAAGGACCTCTCGTACTTGGGTTCGTACGGGACGCGCGGAGTCGGTTACGAGGTGAGCACGTTGCGCGAGCACATCGGTGCCGAGCTCGGGCTCAACCGCGAGTACAAGGTGGCCCTAGTAGGCGCCGGCAACCTGGGCCAGGCTTTGGGCCACTACAAGGGCTTCGCCGAGCGGGGGTTCCATGTGGTGGCCGCCTTCGACAGTGACCCAGCAAAGGTGGGCGGACGTATTGGAGATGCTCCTGTGTTCGCCGCTTCCGAGCTCGCTCGAGTGGTGAAGGAAATGGGCATAACCATGGCTCTTGTCGCCACGCCGGCGTCAGCCGCCCAGGGCGTCGTAGACAGGCTGGTCGATGCGGGTGTCACGGCCTTCCTCAACTTCGCGCCGACCGTGCTCAAGGTTGGCCCGGGCATTTCCGTCCGCCGGGTGGACCTCGCCTTGGAACTGCAAATCCTCAGCTACTACCAATCTGCGCAGCCAGCCCGGGCGCAAGCACCGCTTTGAGGGGGCTGCGCAAAGACGTCCTAAGGCTCGGCGAACGGGCGGTCACTGCCGAGCGGAGCGCTCGGCTCGGCTGCCGGCGAGGGCCCGACCGGCGGCGAGCACGTGGTAGCGGTTCGTTCGGTCCTACCCTGGGGCCCAAGATGCCGGTTGAAGCGCCAATCTACCCTGTCGGCCTCGTGGTCCGGGGCAAGCGGTGCCTCGTTGTGGGCGGCGGCCCTATTGCGGCTCGCAAGGCAGCCGGGCTCGTGGCTGCAGGGGCAGAGGTGCACGTGGTGGCCAAGAAATTGAGCCCCGAGATGAAGGCCGTCCAAGGCCTCGCCAGCGTGTCAGAACGCCCGTACCGAGCTGGGGACGTGGCCGGCCACTGGCTTGTGATGGTGGCAACCGGTGACACTGTCACCAACCAGGCCGTCTTCGACGACGCGGAAGCCTCTGGCGTGTGGGCTAACAGCGCGGACGACCCTGAGCGCTGCTCGTTCATCCTCCCCGCCGTCGCCCGCCAGGGGCCTGTCAGCGTGGCTGTGTCGACTGGTGGCTACAGCCCGGCGCTGGCAAGCTGGCTCCGCGCTCACGCGGCCGAGCACATGGGCCCCGAGCTCGCCGAGCTGGCCGAGATGTTGGCCATCGCCAGGGACCGGCTCAAGGCCGACGGCCGCAGCACTGAGGAGGTCGACTGGCGCCCCGCCCTCAGTTGGGCCATGCTCGACTTGCTCCGCCAGGGAAGGCGAGCCGAAGCAGAGCGCCGCCTTGAAGCGACCTTGGCGGCGAAAGCAGGGACGAGCTGCCAGTCGGAGCAACGACAGTAAACAGCCGGAGCAGTAGGAAGTCGGAGCGTCAGCGGTAGGGACAGCGTGCCGGTCGCAACAGCAGTAGGGACAACGTGTCAATAGCAGTAGTAGGGATAAACCATCGCACCGTCGCCCTCGAAGAGCTAGAGCCGCTCATCGTCGCCCCCGACGCGTTGGCTAAGGCGCTCGCTGACTTGTCGGCCAGGCCCCACCTCGACGAGGTCGTACTGCTTTCTACCTGCATGCGAACCGAGGTCTACGCTGTCGTCAACCGCTTCCACGGGGCTATGGCGGACATACGCGAGTTCCTTGCCACCTGGAGCGGCAAGGCACCCGACGAGTTCTCTGGGAACCTTTACAGCTATTTCGACGAGGTAGCAGTGAAGCACCTTTTCAGAGTGGCGGCCGGCCTCGACTCCGCCTCCCTCGGAGAACCCGAGGTCCTAGGCCAGGTGCGCCACGCCTGGGAAGTGTCGCGAAGTGAGGGTCGCTCAGGGTCAGTGCTCGGGGCCGCTTTTCGCCACGCGCTTGAAGTCGGCAAGCGCGCGCGAAGCGAAACGGCCATCTCGCGGGGCACAACGTCGCTTTCACAGGCGGCGGTAGCCCTTGCGTCACAGGTCCTCGGGGACCTGGCCGGCAAGAAGGCGCTGGTGGTCGGCCTCGGCGAAGTGGGCACGGCGGCCGCTCGTGCCTTCGCAAGCCACCCCGCAGCCGGGGCGCTCATGCTCTCCAACCGCACCCGGGCGCGCGCAGAAAGACTGGCCGGCGACCTGGGCGCTTCGGTCGTCCCTTGGGAGTCCATGGCGCCGGCACTGGGAGAGGCCGATGTCGTCTTTTGCTGCACGAGCTACAGCGGCCCACTTATCAGCGCCGAAACCGTCGCCTCCGGTCGCCTCCGGCAGGGCAGCCGCAGCTCAGCGGGGCCGTCGAGGTCGCTTGTGGGCGCCGGCTGCGACGCCGGGCCCAGCGACGAGCGTCCTCTTGTGCTGGTCGACCTCGCCGTGCCTCGCGCCATAGCTCGCGACGTAACGGCTTTCCCGGAGGTGCACCTGTTCGACATGGACGACATCAAGGCCTTCGTCTCTGCCAAGCTGGAAGGGCGCCGAGCAGAAGTCCCAGCCGTGGAGGCGATAGTAAGCGAGGAGCTAGCCCGCTTCCAGGCCTCCCAAGCCGAGCGTTCGGTGTCCCCGCTCGTGAGCCGTGCCCGAGAACTAGCAGAGAGAACGCGGCGGGAAGAGCTGGCCCGCCTCGAACCTCGCCTGCGGGACCTCACGCCGAGCCAAAGGGAGGCCGTCGAGCTGCTCACCCGCCGGCTGGTCGCAAAGCTCCTTCACGCTCCGACCGTCAACTTGAAGTCGGCGGCCGGCGTACCGAGGGGCGAAGCGCTGGCCGAAGCGTTCCGCGAGCTCTTCGGGCTCTGAGTGGTCAGGCTCGCCACCCGGGCCAGCCCGCTCGCGCTCTGGCAAGCGCGCCACGTGGCCTCCCTGCTCGAGTCTGCGAACCCTGGCCTTGCAGTCGAGCTCCTGCCCGTACGGACCACCGGGGACCGCCAAAGCGAGGTACCTGTGTGGGAAATGGGCGGCCGGGGCGTGTTCGTGGGTGAGCTGCAAGCTGCGGTGCTCGCCGGCAGGGCGGACGCGGCGGTCCATTCCGCCAAAGACCTCCAACCCATAGAACCGCCGGGGCTCTGCCTGGCAGCCGTGCCAGAGCGGGCTGACCCCCGCGACGCCCTGGTGGGGGCGCGCCTTGCCGAGCTCGGTCCCGGGGCGGTGGTCGCCACCGGCAGCCAGCGCCGGCGGGCGCAGCTCGCCGCGCTGGTACCGGGGCTAGTTTTCAAAAGCCTGCGAGGCAACATCTCCACGCGCCTAGATAAGGTCCCGCCGGGGGGAGCGGTCGTCATGGCATTGGCGGCCCTCCAACGCCTCGGGCTCCAGCCCGAACCCTTGGAGGTCCTGAGCACCGACGTGATGCTCCCTCAGGTCGCACAAGGAGCCATCGGGGTCGAGTGCCGCGCCGGCGACGAACGCACGATGGAGCTCCTCTCTTGCGCCGACGACGCCTCTACGAGAGCCACCGTCGAAGCGGAACGAGCCTTTCTGGCCGCCCTCGGCGGCGGTTGCGACCTCCCGGTGGCGGCCTACGCCACCTGGCTCCCCGCTACGAGCCATGCGCCCGGCCCGTCGATTGCTAGGCAGGCAGCAGGGCCTACTTCGCAGCCAGAGGCGCTCGGTCGCAGTGGCGGGCGCTTGAGCCTCACCGGCTTGCTCGCTGCCGCCGACGGGTCGGTGCTGGTTCGCCAGCAAGCGAACGGGCCTGCCGACGACCCTGCGAGCCTCGGCCAGGAAGTGGCCAGGGCCGTCCTTGCAGCCGGCGGCGAGGAACTTCTCGCTTCCTTCAGGGAGTCCCGGCCATGAGCGAAACGGCCATGAGCGAAGGGCAGCTGGCACGGCTCGGGAGGGTGTACCTCGTGGGCGCCGGTCCCGGCGACCCTGGCCTCATCACGCTCCGCGGCGCCGAGGTGCTCTCACGGGCTCAAGTGGTAGTTCACGACCGCCTTTCCGACCCGGCGCTGCTCGGCCTCGCCCCTGAGGGGGCTCAGTTGGTCGATGTCGGCAAACAGCCCGACGACCGGGGAGACCAGGCCGCCATCAACGACCTGCTCATCTCGAAAGCGAAACAGGGTCTTTCGGTAGTGAGGCTGAAGGGCGGGGACCCCTTCGTATTTGGGCGCGGCGGCGAAGAGGCCCTCGCCCTTCAAGAGGCCGGCGTGCCGTTCGAAGTGGTGCCAGGGGTGACTTCTGCCATAGGCGTGCCCGCCTATGCAGGGGTACCGGTGACCCATCGCGGTCTCGCCACTTGTTTCAGCGTTGTGGCCGGCCACCACCGCTCGGTCGACCTGCCCCCAGAACAAGGCGGCACCAACTGGGAGGCCCTCGCCGCCGCCGCTGGCACGATCGTGGTGCTCATGGGGGCGGCTCATAGCGCCAGGCTCTCCGAGCGCCTCTTGGCGGCCGGGCTCCCCCCCTCGACTCCGGTAGTTGCGGTGCGCTGGGGGACGCTGCCTTTCCAAGAAGTCCTTCGCACCACTTTGGCTGAGCTGCCTGCGGCGCCGCTCGAACCGCCGGTTGCCATCGTGGTAGGCAAAGTGGCGGCCCTAGACCTGTCTTGGCGGGGGACGCTTCCGCTCGCCGGCAAGTCCGTCGTGGTGACCCGCGCTGAGCACCAAGCCGGCGAGCTCTCAGCGCAGCTACGAGATCTGGGTGCGCGCGTCATCGAGGTCCCCGCGATAGCCATCGAAGCTCCCTCCGACGGCGGTCTCGGCCTCGCCCGCGCCGCCGGCAAGTTGGCCGGCCGCGCCTACGACTGGGTAGCTTTTAGCTCGGCCAACGCTGTCGAGCGCTTCTTGGACCTCGTTCCCGACGCTCGGGTGCTCGCCGGGACAAGGGTTGCTGCGGTAGGCCCGGCGACGGCCGCTGCGCTGGCCCGCTACCGCTTGGTAGCGGACTTGGTGCCTGAAGTCCAAAGCGCTCGGGGCCTCGTGGCGGCCTTCCCCAGGCCTGGCACGCCCCGAAGTGGCCCGCAACCGCCGAGCGCTCCAAAGGGCGAGCCGACCGGCCCAGCGCTCGGTGCCTCTGCGGAGCGCGAAGGCCTCTCCCCTGGCCCGGCTGTCCTCCTCCCCCAAGCCGCCGGCGCCCGGCCCGAACTTCGTAGCGGCCTCGAAAGACTCGGTTGGCACGTCGAGATCGTCGAGGCTTACCGCACCGTCCCTCGGAAGATCCCAGCCGAGCTGCTAAGTGCCGCCGGCCGTGCCGACGCCATCTGTTTCGCTTCTCCCTCCGCGGCATCGAGCTACCTCGACCAAGCAGAAGGTGCCGGAGAGCGGCTCCCGCCGATCGTGGCCTGCATAGGCCCGTCCACCACGGCCGCCGTCGCTTCACGGGGGGTCAAGGTCGAAGTGGAGGCCGCAGAGCCCAGCGCCTCCGGCCTGGCAACTGCGCTGTGCTCCGCCCTCACCAGGAACGGCGGGCCCCGCCAAGGGTAACGGCCCGTCGGGAGCGCCGTTGCGGGGCCGAGCTCGCGGTCGGTGCCGGCCGGCCAGTGCCGCCCCTCGGGGGGACTGAGGCGTTGAGCGTGGCCCAGCGTGGCCATCTACGGGTACCCTGGCAACGTGGGTTACCCAGCGACCCGGATGCGCCGGCTCCGGCGCACCCCGGCGCTACGCGAAATGCTCGCCGAAACGACGCTTTCGGTGAAGGACCTGGTAGCCCCTGTCTTCGTGAGGGAAGGCATCGACGAGCCCCAGCCCATCGTCTCGCTCCCGGGAGTCGTCCAGCACACGACCGAGTCCGTAGTGAAGGAAGCCCGGCGGCTCAACGACCTGGGAGTGCCCGCGCTCGTGCTGTTCGGGGTGCCGGCCAAGAAGGACCCCATCGGCAGCGGGGCCTCGAGCCCGGACGGCATAGCCCAGGTCGCCCTCGAGGTCCTGCGGGACGACCTCGGCGACGACATGGTGCTCATAGCCGACTTATGCCTCGATGAGTACACCGATCACGGCCACTGCGGTGTCCTCGACGCCTCCGGCGAGGTGGACAACGACGCCACCGTGTCCCGCTACTGCGAAGTGGCGCTCGCGCAGGCCAAAGCCGGTGCCCACATGGTCGCCCCTTCGGGGATGATGGACGGCCAAGTGGCCGCCATCCGGGCCGCCCTCGACCAGGCAGGCCAGCAAAACGTCGGCATCCTCGCCTACGCCGCGAAGTTCGCCTCCGCCCTCTACGGGCCGTTCCGCGACGCGGTTGACGTGACGATCGCCGGCGGCGGCAACCGGCGCGCCTACCAAGAAGACCCTCGCAACCTGCGTGAAGCGCTCCGCGAGGTCGAGCTCGACATCGCCGAAGGTGCGGACGTGGTCATGGTGAAGCCCGCCCTCACCTACCTCGACGTCATCGCCGCCGTCCGCCAAGTTACGAGGGCGCCGCTTGCCGCCTACCACGTGAGCGGGGAGTACGCGATGGTAAAGGCGGCCGCGGAGAGGGGCTGGGTGGACGGGGCAGCAGTGGCCCTCGAACAGGTGACCGCAATCAAACGGGCCGGTGCCGACATGGTCCTCACGTACTTCGCGGGCGAACTAGCCGAGGCACTCCAGCACTAGGCGCGCATGAGCACCAACGAAGAGCTGTGGCAGCGCGCCCGGCGCGTGGCCCCCGGCGGGGTCAACTCCCCGGTGCGGGCCTTCAAAGGGGTAGGAGGCGGCACCCCTTATTTCGTGGCACGCGGGGAAGGGGCCTACGTCTGGGACGTCGAAGGCCGCCGCTACATCGATTACGTGCAGTCCTACGGCGCTTCGATCCTGGGCCACGCTCACCCCAAAGTCCAAGAAGCCGCCCAAAGGGCGCTCAGCCTGGGCACGACGTTCGGAGCCCCGACACCAGGAGAGGTGGAGCTGGCCGAGGAAATCTGCCGGCGGGTACCGGGCTGCGAGCAAGTCAGGCTGGTAAGTAGCGGCACAGAGGCCGTGATGTCGGCCGTCCGGCTGGCGAGAGGAGCGACAGGTCGGGACAAGGTCGTCGTGTTCGCCGGCTGCTACCACGGCCACTCCGACGCCTTGCTGGCCAGCGGAGGCAGCGGGATGGCGACCCTCGGCACCCCCGCCTCCGCCGGCGTCCCCCAGGCCGCCGTTGCCAGCACGCTGGTGGCCCCCTACAACCAGGTCCCGGAAATAACCGAAGACGTGGCTGCCGTCATCGTCGAACCGGTCGCAGCCAACATGGGCCTCGTCCCCCCGGTGCCGGGCTTCCTCGAGGGCCTGCGCGAGGCTTGCACCGCGGCGGGCGCCCTGCTCGTTTTCGACGAGGTCATAACTGGCTTTAGGGTAGGCCCCGGCGGCGCGTCCGCTTTGTTCGGGCTACAGCCAGACTTGTGGTGCTTTGGCAAAGTCGTGGGCGGGGGGTTCCCCTTGGCGGCGTTCGGCGGCCGCAGGCAGGTCATGGAACAGCTCGCCCCCGAAGGCCCCGTTTACCAAGCAGGCACGCTCTCGGGCAACCCGGTCGCGACCGCAGCCGCGCTCGCCACGCTTTCGCTTTTGGACCAAGCCGCTTACAAGGCTTTGAGCGAGTACGCCGGGCGACTTGCGGCCGGGCTCGCCAGCGCCGCCAGAGAAGCCGGCCTAGAGGTGCACGTGCCAGTCGCAGGCCCGCTGGTTGGGATTTTTTTTGGGGCACAGCCGGTGCTCGACTACGACGGGGCGCGCCGCTCTGCCGCAACTGGCCTCTACGGCCCGGTCATGAAAGGCCTTTTAGAAAAGAGGGTGGCAATCGCGCCAGGGCCTTATGAGGTGCTCTTCCCAAGCTTGGCCCATGGCGAAAAAGAGCTCCAAGAAACCCTCGGGCGCTTCGCTGAGGTCGCCCAAGCGATCGCCACCAGAGCCTTGTAGGCTGCTTCAGCCGGCCCTAGCTCATCGGGCCGCAGCGTGTTGGACATTATGCGCAGCACCCATTCCATGATCGTGCGGCTGTGCATACCCGTGGCGACGCAGGCGCGCATGACTTCGGGACGGCTGATCGCGTGCACAAAAGCACGCGCCACTTTGTAATAGAGGCCGTAGCGGCCTTGGAGGAAGTCCTCGTAAAGGCCGAGGGCGGCCGGGTTGGCGCTCGTCAGGGCCTCGCCTAGCACTTCGGCCGCGAGCCGCCCCGTCTCGTAAGCGTACGCAATGCCCTCCCCGTTGAACGGGTTGACCATCCCGGCGGCGTCACCCACGACAAGGTGGCGCGGCCCCGAGCGTGGCCCCACCGAGAGCCCCATGGGCAACCGGCCTCCTGTCGGGGCACCGAGGGAGGTCTCGGGCGTCACTCCCCAAGCCGGCGGGAGCATCTGGCAAAAAGCCTCCATCAACCGGGCGGTGTTGGCTCCCTTCCAGATCGAAGAGCTGCTGAGCAGCCCAACTCCCACGTTGACCCGGCCGTCGCCCAGAGGGAAGACCCAACCGTAACCGGGCACGGACCGGCCTGCAGCGTCCCTGACGTCGAGCCACGAGTCGATCCAGGGCTCACCTGAAAGAGGCGAGGACCAATAGCCCCGCAACGCCATGCCTTGGGGGTAGGAACGCTCTCTCCTGGTGCCGAGCGCCCAGCCAAAGCGCGAGTTGGCGCCGTCTGCTACCACCACGTACTCGGCTTCCACCTCGCCGGCGCGGCCAGCTTCGCCCGAAGCCGCCAGGCGCGCCCCCCGCAGCTGGCCGTCTACGAAGAGGGGCTCGGCCGCTTCGGTGTGCTCCCACAGTTCGGCGCCCGCCTTGACCGCCTGGGCAGCGACGAGGCCGTCCAAGTCCTTCCTCGTTATCACGTAACCATGGCGAGGTAACCCCGGAGCCTCGGGCCAAGCGAGCTCCAGGGTGCAGCCAAAGCCATGAGACCTCAAGCCCATGTAGCAGTGGGAAGAGGCCAGCTCGCCGCCCAAGCCCATGTCTTCGAGCTGGCGCACCGCCCGCGGCGTCAGGCCGTCCCCGCAGGTCTTTTCACGGGGGAACGCCTTCTTTTCCACTACCAAGATCTCTCGGCCCGCCTTGGCCAGCCAGTAGGCAGCCGAGGCCCCTGCTGGGCCGGCGCCTATCACGAGAACTTCGCAGCGCTTGGCCACGCAGTGATGCTACCGGGGCTCTCCAGATGGCGGGGCGCTGCAGGTGCCCGAGCGCCCGGCAGGTTGAGGCGCGCCTGGGCCGGTGTGTGGCATGGCGCGAGCCGGCGCTAGCCTGGCGGCGATGGACCAGTTCCTACCTGTGCTGCTCATGGTGGCCCTGGCGCTGGTGTTCGCGATCGGCTCCTTTGCCGCCTCGCGCCTGCTCGCCCCGAGCGGGCGGCTCAACCCGGCCAAGCTTGGCCCTTACGAGTCTGGGATCGCCCCGACCCGGGAGCTACCGGCGCGCTTCCCCGTCCGCTTCTACCTGATCGGGATGATCTTCATCATCTTCGACATCGAGGTCGTGTTCCTCTACCCCTTCGCGGTCATGTTCAACCAGCTGGCCGTGTTCGGGCTGGTCGAGATGGCCTCGTTCGCCGCAGTGGTGTTCATCGCCTTCGCTTACCTCGTTTCCGAGGGAGCCCTTGACTGGGGGCCCTCGAAGCGCATTGGGGCCAGCCCTGGCGCCCCTGTGCCCCGCAGCATCAACACGACTGTCCGTAGGGTCGGCCGGCCGGGCACCCCGGCGCCGACGCGCAGCACTGCCGGCTTTGCCGCCCCCGGCGACCGCGGTAGGGGGCTCGAGGAGCCCGCCGTAGGCGCCGGCGTGAGAGGAGGAGCTGCCTGATGGGCCTCGAGGACCTCCACCACAACTTCTTCACCGGGGTCTTGGAAGACGTAGTGAAGTGGGCACGCGCCTCGAGCTCGTGGGGGGCAAACTTCGGCTTGGCGTGCTGCGCGATCGAAATGATGGCGGCGGGCGCTGCCAACTACGACCTCGCCCGCTTCGGCATGGAGGTCTTCCGTGCGTCCCCCCGCCAAGCCGACTTGATGATCGTGGCCGGCAGGTTGTCGCAGAAAATGGCGCCCGTGCTCCGCCAGGTCTACGACCAGATGATGGAGCCCAAGTGGGTGATCTCTATGGGGGTGTGCGCCTCGACGGGAGGAATGTTCAACAACTACGCCCTCGTCCAAGGCGTGGACCAGGTGGTGCCCGTAGACGTGTACGCGCCGGGCTGCCCCCCCGGCCCCGAGACGCTGATCCACTCCATCCTCACCCTTCACGAGAAGATCCGCAGCGGCGAGATCACTCGCCGGCGCGCCGAGACGGGCGCCGGAGCGGGGATCCACCTCGCTCAGGTGAGCCCGCGGGAGCTGGCTACTTCGAGGGGCCGGTGAGCGAAGGAAGAGATCCCAAGTCGCCGGGCGCCGACGGCGGGGAAGCCAGGGGTGAAGAAGCCCGCGACGGGGCTGGGCCCGAGACGTTGCATGGCTGGCCGGTCACCGAACTTTTCGGCCAGCGGACCGTCCACACCAACGCCAAAGGCTATTTGGCCCTTATGGAGGCTCTCTATCGCGACGGCTTCGAAGCCTGCATGGGCGTCACAGGCGTCGACTACCTGACCCACCCCGGCCGGGACCTGCCCGAGGGCATCGAGCCCGAGCGCTTCGAGGTCGTCGTCGAGCTCCTCAGTTTCTCCCGCCATGAGCGTCTTCGGGTGCGTTGCCAGGTGCCAGCCGACGACCCTACCTTGCCCAGCCTGTTCGACCTTTGGCCTGGCAGCGAGGCGCACGAGCGCGAAACGTTCGACATGTTCGGGATCCGCTTCAGCGACCACCCTGACTTGACCCGCATCCTTATGCCCGAAGATTGGGAAGGCCACCCCCTGCGCAAGGACTACCCCGTGGGCCACGTGCCCGTCCAGTTCAAGGAGGTGCCAGAGTGACTTTGACCACCGCGCCGAACGGCCCAGGGCCGAAGGCCCCTGACCTCGTAAAGCTCCTCAAAGCCAAGACCTCCGAAGGCGCACAGGAGATGCTCTCGCGAAACGAGGAGAGCGTCCGCGAGCTGCGTTTCCAAGCGGGCGGCGTGCTGCGCCTCCCCGAGGGTGTGGCGCTCGATTACAGCGACGTGGACTACGAGGCCCCCGACGACGAGACCATGATCTTGAACCTCGGCCCGAGCCATCCGTCTACTCACGGGGTGCTGCGGGTGATGGTAGAGATAAGG
>Ga0209061_1001839_pt1 | contig 31261 bp, 29 predicted proteins | sample Coa_R1_10_FD_187157 | JGI IMG/M metagenome (GOLD analysis project Ga0209061, IMG submission 187157) | Surface soil microbial communities from Centralia Pennsylvania, which are recovering from an underground coalmine fire - Coalmine... | ecosystem: Environmental > Terrestrial > Soil >... | reverse complement strand
GCGATGAAGGTGCGCGTGTTCTCCGCGCCGAACAGCTCCGCGAAGATGCCCCGGCTGTGATCGGCGTAGTCGAGGAACAGGAGCAGGTCGCCCAGGCAGATCAGCGCGTCCGCGCCGCTGGCGGCGTCCGCGAGTGCCTGTGACCTGCCGTGCACGTCGCTCACCACGTGAACCCGCATGATACAAAGCTAAAGCTACGGTGCCGCCTTACGGGCATATGAATAATGCGAACCTTGACGGGATACGGCTACGGGCTGGGCATTTGGCTACCGGTCGGTAGCTTGAAGCGGTACGGTCGGTGTGTACGCAAGAACCCGCGCCGCCTCGCAGGGAGGCAGGGCGCGCAGGCGCGGGACCTGGTAAGGAGACCTCATGCGCCAGCACAGCATCCCCGCCCTCGCGGAAATCCCCGCCTCGGCGAACCTCGCCGAGGTCGTATTCAAACGTGCGGCCGAGCGGCCGCGGGACGTGATCCTCCGCCGTAAGGCGGTTCACGGACCCGGGGGTGCCGCAGCCTGGCAGGATGTCACCGCAGGCGGTTTTCACGACGAGGTGACCGCACTCGCCAGGGGGCTCATCGCCTCGGGGGTCGGCGTCGGCGACCGGGTTGCCCTGATGTCGCGTACCCGGTACGAGTGGACGGTCCTGGACTATGCCATCTGGGCTGCCGGTGCCGTCTCCGTGCCGATCTACGAGACCTCGTCCGCCGAGCAGGTCGAGTGGATTCTCACCGACTCCGGCGCGACGGCCGTCATCGTGGAGACCGCCGCCGAGGAAGAGATGGTCGCCGGCCTTCGCGACCGGGTCCCCGCCGTCGGGAACGTGTGGCGGATCGAGGCCCCCGGGCCTGGAGAGCCCGGCGCCTCCGGGTCGCCGGGGGCCGCGGGCCTTGAGGCGCTGACCGCCAGCGGCGCGTCCATCTCCGGCGAGGTCGTGAAACAGCGCGCATCGGCGGCCACCGCCAGCGACCTGGCCACGATCATCTACACCTCGGGGACCACCGGCCGCCCCAAGGGCTGCATGATCACTCACGGGAACATGCTCGCCGACGTGCGCAACGTGGCCTCGGACGCCCCCGAGATCTTTGCCATGCCGGGCGGCTCCACGCTGCTGTTCCTGCCGCTCGCGCACGTGCTCGCGCGGATCATCGAGGTGGGCTGCCTGGAGTCCGGCATTGTCCTCGGGCATACCCCGGACATCAAGAACCTGCTCCCTGACCTGGCGACATTCCGGCCGACGTTCCTCCTCGCCGTCCCGCGGGTGTTCGAGAAGGTCTACAACAGCGCCGAGCAGAAGGCGGAAGCCGAGGGCAAGGGCGCGATCTTCCGCAGGGCCGCCGGCACCGCCATCCGCTACAGCCGGGCCCTCGACAGCCAGGCGGCCGGGGGCCGGGGGCCCAGTGCCGGCCTGCGTGTGGCGCACGCACTGTTCGACAGGCTCGTCTACGCCAAGCTGAGGGCGGCGATAGGCGGGCAGGTCCGCTACGCGGTCTCCGGTGGTGCCGCGCTCGGCGAGCGGCTCGGTCATTTCTTCCGCGGGATCGGCATTACGATCCTGGAAGGCTACGGCCTGACGGAGACGACGGCAGCCGCCACGGTCAACCGGCCGTCCCGCAACAAGATCGGCACGGTCGGCCTGCCGCTGCCCGGTGTCACCGTCGGCATCGCTGACGACGGCGAGATCCTCATGAAGGGGCCGAACGTCTTCCCCGGGTACTGGCAGGCCGATACGGCGACGGCCGAGATGTTCACCGATGACGGATGGCTCCGCACCGGCGACATAGGCGAGCTCGACGACGACGGCTTCCTGAGGGTCACCGGCAGGAAGAAGGAGATCATCGTCACCGCGGGGGGCAAGAACGTCGCGCCAGCGGTGCTCGAGGACCGGCTGCGTGCGCACTGGCTGGTCAGCCAGTGCATGGTCGTCGGCGACGGCAAGCCGTATGTTGCGGCGCTCGTGACCCTTGACGAGGAATCCCTGCCGCAGTGGAAGGACAAGCACGGCAAGCCGGCCAGCGCGACGGCGTCGGACCTCCGGGACGACCCGGATCTTCTCGCGGAGATCCAGAGCGCGGTCGACGAAGCCAACCAGGCGGTGTCCCGCGCCGAGTCGATCAGGCGTTTCCGGGTGCTCGGCACCGACTTCACGCAGGAAGGCGGCCAGCTCACCCCGTCGCTCAAGGTGCGCAGGAACGTGGTGGCGAAGGAGTTCGCGTCCGACATCGAGGAGCTTTACTCCTGAGCGCTCGCGCTCAGCCGTCCAGGATCGCGCCGAGGCGGGCGGCCGTCGCGTCCCAGGACCAGTCCCGCTCCACCCATGCGCGGCCTTTCTCGCCCATCGCTGCGGCCCTGGCGGGATCGGTGAGCAGCTCGGTGACGCGATCCGCCACGGCACCGACGTCACGCCCTGGGACCACGTAGCCCGATTCGCCGTCGAGGACCGCGTCGGGGGCACCGCCGGAATCTCCGCCGATCACCGGCAGCCCCGTCGCCGACGCCTCCAGGTACACGATGCCGAGGCCTTCCACGTCGAGGCCGCCCCTGCGGGTGCGGCACGGCATGGCGAACACGTCGCCGGCGTCGTAGTAGGCGGGCAGCTCCGCCCACGGGACCGCCCCGGCGAACGTGACGGAACCGGCGACGCCAAGCTGCCGGGCGAGCCCGCGCAGACGGGTGCCGTAGGGGCCGTCGCCGACGATCAGCAGCGCCGCGCCGCCGGCGCGGGCCCGCACCGCCGGCCAGGCGCGGATGAGCGTGTCCTGGCCCTTGCGCGGCACGAGACGGGACACGCACACGACCACGCGGCGGCCGGCGAGCCCCAGCCGTTCCCTGACGGCGGCGCCGCCCGCGCCGGGCCGGAAGGTGACCGTCGACACGCCGGGTGACAACCGCACCATGCGGGCCGCCGCCCCCGGGGAGAGGGCCCGCCCCACCCGGACCTTGAAGTAGTCGCCGAGGTAGGTCACCACGTCCACCGTGTCACCGATCCTGCGCAGCAGGCCGCGGGCGCCGGGCAGCGCGGCCCAGCCGGCCTCGTGGCCGTGCGTCAGCGCGACGATCCGGCGGGCGCCGGCGCGGCGGAGAACCGGCGCCAGCAGGCCGAGCGGGGCCGCAGCGCCGAAGAGAACGGTGTCGCAGTCGTAGTCACGGGCAGCCTGGACGGCACGGCGGGCCACGGACGGCACGGGCAGCATCAGCGACGTGGGGTGCCGTACCACGGGAAACGGCTGCCGGGCGTCGAACTCCCCGGCCCCTTCCCATGAAGGGGCGTAGACGGCCACTTTGCCGGGCGGCAGGAGGCAGGCCAGGCCGTGCACGAACGACTGGATCCCGCCTCGCCGCGGCGGGAAGTCGTTGGTGACGATCAGCGTGCCGCGCATGGCGCCCGAGTCTACGGCTTCCCGCACGCGGGAGCGCCCGGCAGGCACGCTGCCGGGCGCCCGCGTCCAGTCCTGCCGGCGCTGCTTCAGTCCCGCTGGCCTCCACTACGGCCGGGCGGCGCCGTCGAAGTTCTGCGCGTACCAGGGGGAGTTAATGGGGACCCGCTCCACGTTCTGGCCGGTCTGCGGGGCGTCGATCATGTCCCCGCCGCCCACGTAGATGCCGACGTGCCCCTCCCCGTCGAAGAAGAGCAGGTCGCCGGGCTGGATGTCGGACGAGGGGACGTGCGGCAGCGACGACCACTGCTCATAGGTGGTGCGGGGTATCGAGACACCGGCATAGGCCCACGCCGCCTGGACGAGTCCCGAGCAGTCGTAGGCATCCGGGCCGGTCGCGCCGTACTGGTACGGCTTGCCGAGCTGCGCGTAGGCGAACGCGACGGCCTTGTCGGCCTGGCTGGAGGTGGGGCCGGTGTACACCGCCGCCGTGACGCCGCCCGCGCCGATGCTGGCGGCCGCGACCTGCTGGCGCTGCGACGCCGTGAGGCTGGCCAGCGTCGCCTTCTCGTTCGCGAGCAGCGTCCCGAGGTGCTGCCTGTTCTGCTCCTTCTGCTTCTCAAGCGAGGCAAGCCCCTGCTCGGTGCGCTGTGCCTGCTGCTGGGCGTCGCTGAGCTTGCGGGCAGCGGCCAGGAACAGCTTCATCTCCTGGTTCCTGCTGCCGGCCATCTCCAGCATGAGCGACGCCTGGTTGAGCACCGCCTGCGGGTTGCCCGAGGTGAGGAGCGCCGCGACCGACGTCATATCGGCGTCCTCGTAGCTGATCGTCGCGATCTGCGCGACCTGGCCGCGCATCTTCTTGAAGTTCGCCTGGTCTCGCGCTATTTCCTTATTGAGCCGGGAGAGCTTCGCCCTGGCCGCCGAGAGATCCTGCACGGCCTGGTCGTACTGCTGGCTGGCCTGGTCGTACTCCGAGGTCAGCGTATTCACTTTCTGCTGGACCTGGCCCACGCTCGGCTGCGGCGCCGCCAGGGCCTGCCCGCCTATCGCGGCGGCGCTGGCCGCGGCGAGTACACCTGTGGTCACCGCGGCGACACTGGCGCGAATTCTGAGCCCATTGTGCTTTACGCGAAAATTCGCCTCGTTCGGGCGTATATTTCGGTTCTCGCCACGCTGACCTGTGACGACCGGCCGCACGGGCTCAGCCGGGCCGTCCTCGCTGGCTGGTTCTGAATAACGTACGCTGCCAGGTAGCCATATGCGCACGGGCTGCACACACTCCCTTCACCCCCGGCAAGGACCGGTGGTGACATTAGCGGGGTGCATTAGCCCGTTTCAACCGCTTCGGCGAATCTCGCGGCAGTTCTGTCAATTCCGCGCTGGCCTGGCGCGCTCACGCTACGCTGGCTTCCCCCAGGTCCCTGGCGGGGCGGAAGCGCAGCGGCGGCACCATGCCCGCCGCGGCGAGAACGCTGAGGGCCCGCATCTCCTGCGCGCCGAGCACCTGTGCCCCTCCCGGCGCCTGGCCGCACTCCGCCAGCGCCGTAACGGCGCAGTCGCCGCACGCGGCGCCGCGCAGCTCGCAACGGTCGCAGTCGATCAGCATCACGCCTCCCGTGACTTGCCTGTCCCGACGCTGGCCACGGTAGGTGCGACCACTGACATTCCGCTGCCGGCATCCCGCCGCGTGTCCACGGCGGCAACGGCCGTGCCGCCGTGCCGCTCGACGAAGTTCCCGGGGCACCCCGGCATCCCGGCATCCTGGTACTCCGGCGAGCCTGGCCGGAATTGTCGGCCCGCTGCCCTACGGTAAAGATCGTGACCCATCCAGACCTGCCCGCGTCCGCGCCGCGCGGCGGCCGGGCGGCACCGGGACGGCGAATGCTGCCCGGTGACCTGTGGTCACCTTCGCGAAAGCCCACGGTGCCAGTCCCGGCGGACGAGCCCTCTGGTCCTCCGGGCACCCCGGGACCGCCCCGGGGCCAGGCACCGGCGCCGCACGGATCAGGGCTTCTGCTGGAGGACCTGGAGTTCGCGGTCGTCGACGTGGAGACGACCGGCTGGTCACCGTCACGGGCCGGGATCACCGAGATCGGCGCGGTCAGGGTCCGCGCCGGGCGCGTGCTCGGCGAGTTCACGACGCTCGTCAACCCCGGGATGCCGGTTCCCGCGCACATCCAGGTCCTGACCGGGATCACCACCCAGATGGTGGAGCGTGCCCCGCAGCCCTCGGCGGTGCTGCCGGCCCTGCTCGGCTTCGCCCGCGGCTGCGTGCTCACCGCGCACAACGCGCCTTTCGACCTCGGCTTCCTCCGCGCGGCGTGCGATGACTGCGGGCTCACCTGGCCCGGCTTCCCCGTGCTCGACACCGTAGCGGTGGCGCGGCGGGTGCTCGGCCCCGGCGAGGTTCCCGACTGCAAGCTGGGCACGCTGGCCGCGTTCTTCCAGGCGCCCGTCCCGCCCTGCCACCGTGCCCTGGCGGATGCCCGGGCCACGGCTGCCGTGCTTGACGCGCTGCTCGGCCGCCTCGCATCGTGCGGGGTGCGTACCCTCGGTGAGCTCGCCGCCTGGCTGGCGGTACCCTGAGCCCGCGAATGGGCAATGCCGGAGAGGAGGCAGCGGGTGGTCACCGCGATCGTGCTGGTGAAAGCCGACATCCAGCGCATACCCGAGGTCGCCGAGATGATCGCGCAGCACCCTAAGGTCAGCGAGGTGTACTCGGTGACAGGTGAGTTCGATCTCGTGGTGATCGTCCGGGTGCGCCAGCACACCGAACTCGCCGACGTCATCCCCGGCGGCCTCAACAAGGTGCCCGGCGTCACCCACACCGAGACCCACGTCGCTTTCCGCGCCTACTCACGTCACGACCTCGAAGCCGCCTTCTCCCTGGGCGCCACCGGGAACGTCCAGCACTGACCTCCTGCCCGGCCTGAAGGGCGGAGATCCCGTCCGTGCCGCTTCATGCTGCAGTGTCCCGGAGGGTTCTGCGTGATGGGCGGCTCAGGGTGCGGGCGGCGCGGAGGGCGCCAGCCTGCGGCTGGCCTTCACCCACCGGTCCAGCAGCGCCTCCGCCGCACCGGAGTCGATGGCCTCGGCGGCACGCGCGAGACCGTCCGACAGCGCCGGGCACAGGTCGTCAGGGCAGCGTACGCCCGCGTCGGCCGCCAGTGCCGCCGCCGCGTTCAGCAGCACGATGTCGCGCACCGGCCCGGTATCGCCGCGGAGCACGGCCCGGACCACGGCGGCGTTGTGCGCGGCGTCACCGCCGCGCAGGTCCTCCGGCCTGGCCCTGGTGAGGCCGAGCGCCGCGGGATCGAGCTCCGTCTCCATCACCGCCGTGCCGTGCACGATCCAGACCGCCGACGGCGCGGTGGTCGTCAGCTCATCGAGGCCGTCGTGGCCGTGGAAGACCAGCGCGCTGCATCCGCGGTCCGCCAGCACGCCCGCGATCACCCCGCCCATCCGCCGGTCCGCCACGCCAACCGCCTGCGCCTGCGGCCTCGCCGGGTTCGCCACCGGGCCGAGGAAGTTGAACACGGTCGGCACGCCGAGCTCGCTCCTCGCCGTGGCGGCATGACGCAGGGCCGGATGGTAAAGCGGCGCGAAGAGAAACGCCGCCCCGATCTCCTGCGCAAGTTCGGCGCTTGCCCCCGGCGGGAGGTCGATCACCACACCGAGCGCTTCCAGCACGTCGGCGGCGCCGCACTGCGAGGATGCCGCCCTGTTACCGTGCTTGACCATCCGGGTGCCCGCCGCCGCCGCCACGATCGTTGCCATCGTCGAGATGTTGACCGTGTGCGCGCCGTCAGCCCCGGTCCCCACCAGGTCCACCAGGCGCCCGGGCACATGGATCGGTGTGGCATGGTCAAGCATCGCCTGCGCGAGTCCGGCCACCTCGGCGGCCGTTTCCCCCTTGGTGCGCAGCGCGACAGCGAAACCCGCTATCTGGACGCTGGTCGCCGCCCCCTCCATGATCTCGTTCATCGCCCACGCCGTCTCGCCGGAGGTGAGCGACTCCCGCCTGATCAGGGCGCCGAGTACCGACGGCCAGCTATTCCGCGCGTTCATGGGTGCTCCCGGGCGGCCGGCTCATCAGGCGCTGGCGATCTCGGGACGCCCGGAGCCGGCCCCGGAGCGGCCGGCCCGCTGCCGCATCAGGCGCGCGAGTTCCCTGGCGAGCTGCTGCGGGTCGATCGGGTGGCTGATCACGGCGTCGGCCCGCGACCAGGTCGCCAGCCATCCGTCGTCGGCGCGCCCCGTGATCAGCAGGACCGGCGGGCAGTTGTAGATCTCGTCCTTGGCCTGGCGGCACACGCCCATCCCCCCGGCCGGCTGGGCCTCGCCGTCGAGCACCATGACATCCACGCCGCCGGCGTCGAGCAGCTTCAGCAGCGCGGGCTGCGTCGCGCACTCGATGATCTCGGCCTCGGGAGTCCCGGGCTCGGGGCGCGTGCCGATGGCAAGCCGGACCTGAGCCCGTACGTCGGCATCGTGGCTGTACACAACGACCTTCATGGGAAGGAATGGTACCGGCCTGCGGGCCGGCCGCCCCCGCCGCCGGGGCCGGCCCGGGGGCGCCGCAGGCCCTGGACGCACCGACAGGGGGGTCGGATGCCGACCCCCTACGAGGTGTCGTAATAATGACCCTCGTGGCCACGACAGCACCTGCTACCCAGGCGGTACCCCGCACGCCGGCGAACCGGCCGAACCTTGTCAGCGTCGGCACCATCATCTGGCTGTCCTCCGAGCTGATGTTCTTCGCGGCGCTGTTCGCGATGTACTTCACCATCCGCTCCGTCGACAAGGGCCAGGGGCTGCCCTGGCCGGGCGCTCACCTGGACATCCCGCTCGCGACCGCCAACACGACGGTGCTGCTGCTGTCCAGCGTGACCTGCCAGCTAGGGGTGTTCGCGGTCGAGCGGGGCCAGGTCAGGCGCGCCGCGAGCATCTGGAACGTCGGCAAGTGGGGCCTGCGCGAGTGGTACGTCCTGACCTTCCTGATGGGTGCCTACTTCGACGCGGGCCAGGGTTACGAGTACACCGACATGATCGTGCACCAGCACGTCACCCTGTCCTCCAGCGCCTACGGCTCGGTGTTCTACATCCCCACCGGGTTCCACGGCCTGCACGTGGCGGGTGGCCTCGTCGCGTTCCTCTTCCTGCTCGGCAGGACGTTCGCGGCTAAACGGTTCACCCGCGAGCAGCAGATCAGCGCGATCGTCGTCTCCTACTACTGGCACTTCGTGGACGTGGTGTGGATCGCCCTGTTCACGACGATCTACCTCATCCACTGACACGTCAGATGCCAGCACCGAAGAAAGCAACTGGACCACTAACCGGAAACCGAGGGCAGCAGTGAGCTGGATCACCGCCCGGCGAAGGCGGCCGGTCGCCGGATACGCAGCCGTCCTGCTGGGGCTCGTCACGATCGGCGCGATCTACGCCGCTGTCACAGGGCTGGGCAGCGGCATCGCGTCGGCGGCGTCGCCGCAGGCGTCACAGCAGCAAATCAACGAGGGCAAGCGCCTGTTCGCGGTCTCCTGCTCGAGCTGCCACGGGCTCGGCGCCCAGGGGACCAGCCGCGCGCCAAGCCTGATCGGCGCCGGGGCTGCCGCCGTGGACTTCCAGATGAGCACGGGCCGCATGCCGCTGAAGCAGATCGACGCGGAGGCGCCGGAAAAGCCGGTGACGTTCTCCCAGCAGCAGATCTACGCCATCGCCTCCTATATCGCCTCGCTCGGCGGCGGGCCCGCCATCCCCAGCGACGCCGAGGTCAGCACGAAAGGCGCGGACCCCGCGCTCGGCGCGCAGCTGTTCGACGCCAACTGCGCCCAGTGCCACAACTTCGCGGGGGCTGGCGGGGCGCTCACCGGAGGCAAGTACGCGCCGCCGCTGACCAACCCGACGAAGCGGCAGATCTACGAGGCGATGCTCACCGGCCCCGAGGCCATGCCGGTGTTCGGCAATCACACGATCACACCGCAGGAGAAGCGCGACATCATCGCGTACGTCCTCCAGACGCGCTCCGAGCCGAACCCCGGAGGGTTCAGCCTCGGCCGGGTCGGGCCGATTACCGAGGGGCTCGTCGCCTGGCTCGGCGGGATCGGCGCACTGGTCTTCGCGGCCATGTGGATCACCGCCAAGCGCCGTGAAGAGCGGACAGAGAGATAACGGGCAGAAGCAGAAAATGAGCGGTAACGACACCAACTCCGGGAACGTGGGACCCGCGAACGGGGAACGGCGGCCAGAGCCGCGCCGTGTGATCGGCACCCCGCCGCCCGCCCGCGGGCTGCTCGATGACCTGGCCCAGCCCGGCGGGGGCCGCGGCCGGACACCCGGCGGCGCCGAGGCGCCCGAGCTGCGCGAGCTTCCGTCCAGCCCGCCGGACCTCTTCCGGGCCAAGAAGTACGAGCGGATCGTGTCGGCGCTGTTCCTCCTGTCCGCGGTCGCCGGTATCTCGTTCATCGCCGCCTACGTCGGCCTGGAGGTGAGCCCGCTCCCGCCGAACGCGAGGACGCTGGACGGCATGCTGGACGCCGTGCTGCGCTCCAACCTGGCGCTCGGCACGTCGATGGCCGTGGCGTTCCTCGCCCTCGCCGCCGGCTTCACGCTCTGGGTCAGGCACGTGATGCCGCCCGTGGAACTCGTCGAGGAGCGGCATCCGCCCGCCTCGTCGCCGGAGGACAGGAAGGCGTTCGCGCGGACGTTCATGGAGGGCGCGGACGCCAGCGGGTTCCTCAAGCGCCCCATGCTGCGCCGCACCCTCATCGCCGCGGTGGTGCCCGCCGCGGTCGCGCCCATCGTGCTCCTGCGCGACCTCGGGCCGCTGCCCGGCACCGTGCTCAGGCACACCGTCTGGCGCAAGGGGCTGCGGCTGTGGCTCTACGGGTCCAACCGGCCCATCAGGCCCGAGGAGTTCAGCGAGATCGGCTCCATGATCACCGTGATCCCGGAGGGGTACCAGGACAACCAGGACGCCCTGGCCAAGGCCACCGCGATCATCATCAAGATGCGCCCGGGCCAGCTCAAGCCGCCGACGGTGATGAACTGGACGGTCGACAACATCGTCTGCTACTCCAAGATCTGCACCCACGTCGGCTGCCCCGTGGCGCTGTACGAGCAGACCACCCATCGCATCCTGTGCCCGTGCCACCAGTCCACCTTCGACGCCACGCGCGGCGCGGAGGTGATCTTCGGGCCTGCCCCGAGGTCGCTGCCGCAGTTGCCGCTCACCACCGACGCCGAGGGTTACCTGGTTGCCAAGCACGACTTCGTCGTCCCTGTCGGCCCAGCCTTCTGGGAACTCGGCAGTGCCGGCTTCCACGGAGGAAACGAGACGTCATGAGCATGGACACCGGGACCGGGCTGCCGGACGTCCCCAAGCAGCTCCGCAAGGCGGGCAGCGATCTGGATGACAGGTTCGGCGCCGCGAGCATGGTGCGCACCCTGCTGCGGAAGGTCTTCCCCGACCACTGGACGTTCCTGCTGGGTGAGATCGCGCTGTATTCGTTCATCATCCTGATCATCACCGGGATCTTCCTGTCGCTGTTCTTCCAGCCGAGCATGTCCGAGGTCGTGTACCACGGCTCGTACACGAAGCTGGACGGGATCAAGATGAGCGAGGCGTACGCCTCGACGCTGAACATCAGCTTCGACGTGCGCGGCGGGCTGCTGATGCGGCAGATCCACCACTGGGCGGCGGACGTGTTCCTCGCCGCGATCATGGCGCACCTGCTGCGGATCTTCTTCACCGGCGCCTACCGCAAGCCGCGGGACACGAACTGGCTGATCGGTATCGCCATGTTCACCCTCGCGATCATCGAGGGCTTCCTGGGGTACTCGCTGCCCGACGACCTGCTGTCCGGCACCGGTATCCGGATCGCCGAGGGAGTGCTGCTGTCCATCCCCGTCGTCGGCACCTACCTGACGTTCTTCCTGTTCGGCGGGCAGTACCCCGGCCACGTGTTCATCGCGCGGTTCTACATCATCCACGTGCTGCTGATCCCCGGCCTGCTGCTCGCGCTGGTCAGCGCGCACCTGTTCATCATGGTCTGGCAGAAGCACACCCAGATGCCGGGCAAGGGCCGCACCGAGCACAACGTGGTCGGCGCGCCCATGTACCCGTACTTCATGGTCAAGACCGGGGCGTTCTTCTTCTTCGTGTTCGGCGTGATCGCGGCGCTCGCCGCGTTCGTGCAGATCAACCCGGTGTGGATCTACGGCCCCTACACCCCCGTGGCGATCTCGGCGGGCTCCCAGCCCGACTTCTACATGGGCTTCCTCGAAGGGTCGCTGCGGATGTTCCCGAACTGGACGTGGAACATCATCCCGGGTCACACCATCGCGCTGAACGTCTTCGTGCCCGCGCTCGTCGTTCCCGGGGTGATCTTCACCGCCCTGGCGCTGTGGCCGGCGATCGAGCGGTGGGCGACCGGGGATCACCGGTTCCACAACGTCTGCGACCGGCCGCGGAACGCGCCGACCCGCACCGCCTTCGGCATGGCCGGGATCGCTTTCTGGGGGGTGCTGTGGCTGGAGGGCGGCAACGACGTGATCGCCGACCACTTCCACATCCCGCTCTACGAGACGACGGAGATCGCCCGGTACGCGATCTTCATCGCACCCATCGTCGTGTTCATCGCCACCCGGCGGATCTGCATCGGCTTGCAGCGCAAGGACGCCGGGCTCCTCACGCACGGCGTCGAGACGGGCATCATCAGGCAGACGCCGGAGGGCGCGTACGTGGAGGCCGAGCGGCCCCTGGACGAGGAGGAGCGCGCGGCCATCATCGCCAACCCGCCGCCGGAGCGGCTCCCCGCGCCGGAGACGGTGGATGAGAACGGCGTTGTCGTGCCCGCCGTGCGGACCATCCCCGGCATCGTGCGATCACGCATCAACACCTTCTTCTCCGAGGGCATCGTGCTGAACGGCGTGACCAACGGGCACGGCAACGGGCACGGAGCACACGCGGAGGAGGGCGAGGGTGAGCAGGCCGCTGTCGGTGCTGCTCCCGGGCAGCTCGCCACGCCGGCCGAAGGCGGCGAGGGGGAGGGCCCCACGGGTCCGGCCCCGGCCCCCGGGGGCGCGGGCGGCGCCTAGCGGCCACCCAGGGCACAACCCGCGCCGCGCCCGGGCGGCTGGCGGCGGAAAGTGCTGCCTTGTTGCCCCGGCATGTCCTGAGCCGGTGCTTTCCCCTGGCAGACTGGTGGAATGTCCACGATGCAGGTTGCCGGCCGCGCTGCGGGCGATCCCCGAAGCTCCGCAGGACCCGCAGCCCCCCCGCCCCCGGCGGGCGAGCCGTGCGTGCTGCTCAAGCTCGGCGAGATCGTGCTGAAGGGCCGGAACAGGCAGCAGTTCGAGCGGATACTGCACGGCAACATCCGGGCCGCCGTGCGCGACATCGGCGCCGGCGTGCGGATCTGGCAGCGTGAGGGGGTCGTTGTGCTGCGCGTCAGCCCCGCCGGGAGCGCGGAGGCGGGGAGCGGCACCTCCGGAGATACCGCTGCGGCAGCCGACGCGGTCGCTGAGCGCGTCCGCGACGTTCCCGGCATCGTCCGCGTGTGCCGCGCGCTGCGGGTCGCGAAGACCCCCGAGGCCGCCGTAGCCGCCGCGGTCGGGCTGACGGCCGGCCGGACGGGAACGTTCGCGGTGCGGCCGAGGCGCAGGGACAAGCGCTTCCCGCTCACCTCCGCCGACCTGGCCGTGCTGATCGGCAGGCGCATCCAGGAGGCGCACGGCCTCGCGGTGGACCTGAGCAGCCCCGGCACGACGGTCTTCGTCGAGGTGGACCAGCGTGAGATCTTCGTGTTCACCGAGGGGCAGCCCGGCCAGGGGGGGCTGCCGGTCGGGATGAGCGGGCGCGGCCTGGTGCTGATGTCCGGCGGGATCGACTCGCCGGTGGCGGCGTACCGGATGATGCGCCGGGGGCTGCGCTGCGCCTTCCTGCATTTCTCCGGCATGCCGCTGACCGGACCGGAGTCGGTGTACAAGGCGTACGCGCTGGCGCGCGGCCTCGGCAGGTTCCAGGGCGGCTCGCGCCTGTTCGTCGTGCCGTTCGGCAAGGCGCAGCAGCGCCTCGCGTCCTCCGGGGCGGACCGGCTGCAGATCGTGGCCCAGCGCCGGCTCATGCTCAAGACCGGCGAGGCTCTCGCCCGGCGGCTCGGCGCATCAGCGCTGATCACCGGGGACTCGCTCGGGCAGGTGAGCAGCCAGACGCTGGCCAACATCACCGCGCTCGACGACGCGGTGGCGCTGCCGATCCTGCGGCCGCTGATCGGCTGGGACAAGACGGAGATCATGGCGGAAGCGCGCCGTATCGGCACCCTGGCCATCTCGGAACTGCCCGACCAGGACTGCTGCACGCTGCTCACCCCGCGGCGGGCCGAGACGCACGCGAGGATCTCCGACCTCCGCAGGATCGAGGTCAGGCTCGACGCCGACGACATGGCCGCCGAGCTGGCCGATGCCGCGCAGGAGTACCGCGCGGACGTGTCAGCCCCGGATGCCGGGCCGCCGCTCCCGTAAGCTGCCCGCCTGCCTCGCGCAGCCCTTGTGACAGCCGGACGATCCCGGGAGCGGTAACCACCTGCCAGCGGTGCGGTCGGCGTCACCGCGCCGTGCCGATCAGCGGGCAGCGGCCGGGGCGAACTGTCGTACCCCGCTGAGATAGTGGGCGGGTAGCAGCAGCCGGACCTGGTCCAGTTCGCCGCCAGCCAGGCGGAGAGCACGGGCACCTGACGGTCCCGGGCACCACAGGCTCGCCCCGTACCGCCGGACCGGTGTGGCGCCCGTCACAACATCCCCGGGCTTTCCTCCCAGGGAGCTGAAATTTTCCCCTCGTCCTCGCTTGTTTCCGCGGAGGTGCGTCGTCTACCACAAGAGACGACGAGGAAGGCGGCAACAATGATCATCCGGCCGACGACAGCGACGGTGCCATGATGGCCGTCCTGCTGGCCGTGCTCGGCGCGCTGCTGTTCGCGCTCGCCGGGGCGGCCGAACAGCGGGCAGCCTCCCGCCTGATCCGGCTGCCCGCGGCGGCCCGCTGCGCCGGGTGCCGTCAGCACGGAGGGGGCGAAGGGCAGGGAGGGCGCCGCCTCATGAGCCCCGCACGGCGCGCCGGGTACGGCGTCCGGCGGGGACTCCGGCTCGCCGGGGGGTTCCTGCGGAGCCCTCTGTGGATCGCCGGCTGGATGGCGGACGCCCTCGGCTTCGGGGCGCAGGCGGGTGCGCTGCACGTCGGCTCGCTGTCGGTCGTCCAGCCGCTTCTCGTGACGACCCTGCTCTTCAGCCTGCCGCTGGCGACGCTGGGAACACGGCAGCCGCCACGCTGGGCCGACTGGGCCGGCGGACTGGCCGCGTGCGCGGGCCTTGCGATGGTCCTGTCCAGCCAGCCGCTGGGCTCCGCGCCCGTCGTGCACAGGATGCGGCTGCTTGCGGCATCGCTGATCGTGGTCGCCGCAGCCGGCGGCCTCGTTGCCCTCGCGGCGCGGCGCCCGCCCTCGCGCGGCCGCGCGGGCGGGCTGGCGGTCGCGACGGGCCTGATGTTCGCGCTGTGCGCGACGCTGACCAAACTGGTGGGCGACCGCCTCGTGCACACCGGGATAGCGGGGACGGCATCATACTGGCCGGCCTACGCGCTCGCCGTGGTGGCGCTGACGGGGCTTGCCCTCGAGCAGGCCGCCTTCGCCGCAGGCTCGCTGCCCGGTGCGATGGCCGCGATCACCATCACCGACCCGCTGGTCAGCTACGGGTTCGGCATCGTCGGCTTCGGGGAGCGCGTCCCGTACGGCGCTGCCGCCGGCCTGTGCGTGGCCGGCCTCGGCCTGCTCGCCGCGGGCATCGTCGCGCTCGCCCGTTCCCCGCTGCTGCACGCGCCCGGCGCGGCCGTGGCGCCCGCACCGGCCCAGCCTGGCGACCGGGCGCTGGATGCCGCCGCGGCCCCGGCCGCGTGGTTCCTCCCGGACGCCGGGGAACGCCCCCTGGGCGGGCAATCGCTCGCCGCCGAGCCGGCGCGGCTCCGGCTTCCCGCCCCCCAGGCGGCGCACGATCTGCGGGAGCCGTGGGCTCCGCACCTTTGCGCGCCCGGCGGCAGCCACGTCCGGGAGCGGGCGCGCCCGGCTGCGAGATGCCAGGGGGCGCACGCCAGCCAGCAGCGCAGCAGGGACTACAGGCGGCCCGGTGATCCGTGCCCCGCTGACCTGGAGCCTTCGTGGCCCGCCGCGCAGGGCGGGTGCGCACGGGCCGGGCAGGGCGGCACCTCCCACGGCAGGTCCCGCCGCGCCGCGGTGTGCTGCCACGGATACCAGGACCGCCCGCCGGGGCAGCGGTAGGCGGCTGGCTGGAACCAGCCCCATGCGCGTACCCGGCAGGCGGAACCGGCCCGCGTGCGCCGGGGCCCGCGTGCGCCGGGGCCCGCGTATGCCGGGGCCGGCGTGCGCCTGGGCTGGCTGCAGGCGCTGGGTTCCGGCCACGGACCCGCCCGGCTGCCCCTGCTCAGGGCGTGTCGCGGAGCTCCTTGAGCACGGCGATGTCGCGGGCGCGGGCCTGTTTGCTGCCCGGAGTCTCGATGATGAACGGGACCCCGGCCAGCGCGGGGTGGTGCAGCAGCTCGTGCATGGGCGCGGTGCCGATCTTGCCCGCGCCGATGTTCGCGTGCCTGTCCCGGCGTGATCCGCAGCCAGCCGCGGAATCGTTGGCATGCACGAGCTTCACCCGCCCGGGCCATCCGGGGACGCGGGCCCCGGATGGCCCGGGGGCTCCGGCCGCGTGTCCCAGCGTCTCCAGCATCGCCGCCACCCCGCCCGGCGCCGTCAGGTCATGGCCCGCCGCGAAGACGTGGCAGGTGTCCAGGCACACCTGCGCCCTGGGATGGTTGCCGAGCGCGTCCAGGTACGCTGCCAGCTCGCTGACGCCGGCGCACAGCGTCAGCCCCTGCCCGGCCATCGGCTCGAGCAGCACGTCGGGGTCCTCGCTGCCGAGCGCGTCCAGCAGCGGGAGCAGTCTGCGGGCCACCTGGCGCAGCCCCGCCTCCCGGCAGGCTGCGGACCCGGTGTGCACGACGACCCCGCGTGCGCCGATCTGCCTGCCGCGGCGGAGCGCGTGCGCGAGCGCGGCAGCCGAGCGGGCCGCCAGCTTCTCGTCGGGCGACCCCAGGTTGATCAGGTAGGGCGCGTGCACGAAGACCGGCATGCCCGTCCGCTCGCAGTGCCGCCGCAGCGCGGCGTCCTGACCGGGATCGCCGGGAGTCATCGCCCAGGCACGGGGGCTGGAGGTGAACACCTGGATCGCCTCCGCGCCGACAGCCGCAGCGTACGCCAGCCCTCTGGCCGCGAGACCGCCCGCGGCCGGCACGTGCGCCCCGACCGGCGCCCTCTGCGGCGTGCTCTCCCGCACTGGCGGCACGGCCCGCTCAGAAACCGGCGAAGATCGTGACCGTGCTCCCCTGCGGGGCCTGGCCGTGCGGGAGGTAGCCGAACACCAGGTTGAACGGGCCGATCTTGCGGACGTTCACCTTGAACCCGAGCTTTTTCAGCGTATTCTTGGCGTCCCCGACGCTCATCCCGGTCACATCCGGGATGGTGACCTGCTGCGGTCCCGAGGAGACGACGACGGTCAGTGTCTCGCCCGGCCTGACCGGGGTTCCCGCCGCTGGCGACTGCCCGATGACGGTGCCCGGCGGCTGGGAGCCGCTGGGGTGCTGCTGCACGTTCAGCGTGACGCCGTGGCCCTGCGCCCATTGCTGGGCCGCCTGCACGTTCTGGCCCGCAAAGTCCGGCAGCGGCGGCCCCTCGCTCAGCAGGATGGTAACGGGCCGCAGCTGCGGCCACGAGGTGCCCGCGCCTGGCTGTGTGCCGATGACGAGCCCCGCGCCGACGGAGGGCGAGACGGCCGTGCGCACGTGGCCGCTGACGGTCAGCCCGGCGCCGCGCAGCACCGCCCTTGCCCGGGCGAGCGGCTGGCCGGCCACCACGGGGATCTTGATCATGACCGGGCCCGCCGAGGCGACGAGCGTGATGGCCGTGCCCGTGGGGGCACGGCTCCCGGCTGCGGGCACGGTGCGCACCACCATGCCCTTCGGCACCCGGTTGTCGGCGACCGGCGTCCCGGCCCGGACGGCGAAGCCGTCGCCGCGAAGTTTCACCGTAGCCGCCTGGACCGTCATCCCGCTGACCGGCGGGATCGTCACATCGGCGCCCCTGGCCAGCAGCCAGCCTCCCGCGGCTGCGATCACCGCGATGGCCAGGGCAAGCCCGGCGAGTACCCGCCCGTAACCCCGCAGGAGGCGCCGCGGCCCGCCCCTGCGGTGCCCGCCGTGCCCGCCCAGTTCCTCGTGCGGCGCGACCAGCGTGTGACCGCCGGGACGCGGCAGTGCCTGGGTGAGATGCTCGGGGATGCCAGGATCGGCGGCCAGTACCGCGGTCCCGCTCTCCGGCGCCGCCAGCCCGGTGTCCCTGGCCGCCTGCAGGAACGCGTCCGCGTCCGCGGGGCGCCACCGGGGGTCCCTGCTCGTGGCCATCGCGACGAGCCTGTCCACGGCCGGCGGCACCTCGGGGGCCAGGGCGGACGGTGCGGGGACGTCGGAGTTGACGTGCTTGTAGGCGACGGCCAGCGGGGTCTCGGCGGTGTACGGCTGGACGCCTGTGAGCAGCTCGAACAGCACGATTCCCGCGGCGTACACGTCGGTGCGCGCGTCGGCGCCCGTCCCGGTCACCTGCTCCGGGGCCAGGTAGGCGACCGTCCCGATGATCAGCCCGGAGCGGGTCTGGCTGCCCACCGTCAGCGCCCTCGCCACGCCGAAGTCGACCACCTTGAGGCCGCCGTCCGGTGTGACGAGCACGTTCTCCGGCTTGACGTCCCTGTGCACGATCCCCGCTCGGTGCGCGGCGGCGAGCCCGGACAGCAGCGGCACCATGATGGCGAGTGCCTCGCGCGGCGAGAAGCGTCCCCGCTCGCTGAGCAGGTCGCGCAGCGTCCTGCCCGGCACGTACTCCATCGCGAGATACAGGTACTGGCCGTCGCTGCCCTGGTCGAAGACGGCGACCACGTTCGGGTGCGACAGGCGCGCCACGGACTTGGCCTCGCCGATGAACCTGCGGACGAAGTCCTCGTCGCGGGCAAGGTCGGCGTGCATGACCTTGAGCGCTACCCTGCGGTCAAGGCGGGTATCGGTGGCGAGGTACACAGCCGCCATGCCGCCGCGCGCGACAAGGGCCTCCACCTGGTACCGGCCGTCAAGAAGCCGGCCGACCAGGGGGTCCGCGAGGCTTGTTTCCATCGCGGCAATTGTACGGGTGATCAGCCCGCCGCCGCGGCGAGTCGTCCTTATCTTACGCGACGGGCGGGGATGACGCGTTCGCGTAGCGCCTCCGCGGTACCCGGCCGGCCAGGCGTGCCAGCCGCCCGGCGGTGACCGCGTGGCGCATCGCCGCAGCCATCAGCTCCGGGTCGCGTGCCCTGGTCACCGAGGTCGCGAGCAGTACCGCGTCGCAGCCGAGTTCCATCGCGATCGCAGCATCGCTTGCCGTGCCGAGGCCCGCGTCGAGCACGACGGGCACGCCGGCCTCCTCGACGATCAGCTCGATGTTGTGCGGGTTCCTGATGCCGAGCCCGGAGCCGATCGGGGCGCCGAGCGGCATGATCGCAGCGCAGCCCGCCTGCTCGAGCCGCCGGGCGAGCACCGGGTCGTCGCTGGTGTAGGGCAGTACGGTGAAACCGCGGCCGGCGAGCAGGCTGGCCGCCTCGAGGAGCTCCACGGGATCAGGCAGCAGCGTCCGCTCGTCCGCGATCACCTCCAGCTTCACCCAGTCGGTGCCGAGTGCTTCCCTGGCCAGCTCCGCGGTGCGGACCGCCTCGGCGGCCGTGTAACAGCCCGCGGTGTTGGGCAGCACCCGGATCCCGCGCTCCGCGAGGAGGCCGAGCACCGAGCCGCCCGCCGCCGGTGAACCGGAGGCGGTCGCGTCGATCCGGCGCATCGCGACCGTGGTCAGCTCGGTTCCCGACGCCACGAGCGCGCGGTCGAGCACGTCAAGGCTCGGCGCACCGCCGGTTCCCATGATCAGCCGCGAGCTGAATTTCTCCCCGGCGATGACGAGTGGGTCGTCCACGATCAGCCTCCCTGCACCGCTGTGAGCACCTCGATCACGTCGCCGTCCGCCAGCACGGTGTCCTCCCAGGCGGACCGCGTCACCACCCGGCCGTTGACGGCGACCGCGACACCGCTGGTAGCGGCGGTGAGCAGCCGCACGGCCTGCGCCGTCGTCGTGCCCTCGCCCACCTCGCGCTCGCCGCCGTTGAGGATGATGGTCATGACCGCATACCTCCCCGCCTGAAACGCTCGATCGTGAAGTGCGCGCCCGCCTCGGGCATGCTGCCGCACTCCAGGTAGTCGGCGATGATGTCGGCGGTGATCGGGGCGAGCAGGACACCATGGCGGAAGTGGCCGGTGGCGAGCACCACGCCCGGCGTGCCGGACGGCCCGAGGACCGGCGCGTTGTCCGGCGTTCCCGGCCTGAGCGCGGCTGTCGCCTCGGCGAACTGCAGCTCGGTGATGCCGGGCACCAGGGCCCTGGCGTCCCGCAGCAGTTCCCAGACCCCGCCCGCGGTCACGCGCGTGTCAGTGCCCATCTCCTCCTGGGTGGCGCCGACGACCAGTTCCCCGCTCTCCCGGGGGACGAGATACACGGAGGAACCCCTGACGATGCCGCGGACCGAACGGCTGGGCAGGATCTGCGCGCCGTCGGCGCCCGTGGCGCGCAGCCGCAGGATCTGGCCCTTGACCGGGCGCACCGGCGGCAGGCATTCGGGGGGCAGCCCGTCGATGTGCGCCGAGCGCCAGCCGGCTGCGAGCACGACCTGGTCGGCGGATATCGCGGCACCGTCGGCGAGCCGGACCACCGCCGGGGATCTCCCGGCGGTACCCGGTGGGGTGATGCCCGTGACCGGCTGCCTGATCACGCGGACGCCGCAGCGGCGTACGGCGGCCAGCAGCGCGCGGGTGAGCAGCCGCGGGTCGACGGACCCGTCGCCCTCGACGAGCAGCCCGCCGCGGACGGACGGGTCAAGCATGGGCTCCAGCTCACGGCATTCCCGGGCGGTCAGCGGCCGTGCGCCCACGCCCAGGCTCTGCTGCATCACGTGCAGCTCCCCGATCACAGCGAGGTCGTCGGCGTCATAGCCGACCTGCAGCGTACCGGTCTGCCTGAATCCGGCCTGCGCGCCGGTCACCGAGGCCAGCTCTGCGACGAAGCCGGGGTAACGCTCCAGCGACGCCACGCCGAGCCGGAGCAGTTCCTTCTCGTGGTAGGCGGCCTCGGAGACGGGGGTGAGCATGCCCGCGGCCACGTGGCTGGCGCCCCGGGCGGGCGCCGGGTCGGCCACGGTGACGGTGAGCCCGCGCTGTGCCGCCCGCCAGGCGACGCTCAGGCCGATGACCCCGCCACCGACGACTACCGCGTTTGCCATTGTCTGCGCTCCCTATCGCCGGCATGATCCGGATCAGGTTCCGGCGGTCGGAAGCTCACCAGCTTCCCTCTCAGTCCGGTCCGCACCGGGCTCCCGCGCGTCACCCTCTAGCCTATGTCCTTATGAAAGCCGAACGGCCGGGCGCCGGTCGCCCACTGCCCAGCGCCCCCGGGCCACTGCAGTGCCCGTGAACCCCGGCCGTGTGGTGGTGGCCGGGGGCGGCCTGGCCGCCCTGCGGACGGCTGAGGAGCTTCGTGCCCGCGGCTACCAGGGCCAGGTGACGATACTCGCCGCCGAGCCCCGTCCGCCGTACGACCGTCCGCCGCTGTCCAAGCAGGTGCTGATGGCGCCGCCTGATGCCGAGCCGGACACCACGCTGAAGGCGGACGTGGACGCGCTCGGCATCGACCTGCACCTCGGTGAGGCTGTGACCGGTGCCGAGATCGCCGTCCAGCCGGGGGGCGGGGCGGCGGGAAAGACGGCGGGAGAGGCTGCGGGCAGTTCCCCGGCGGAGCTGCGTGGAACGGTACGGACGGCCCGCGGCACGTACCCGTTCGGTTGCCTCGTCGCGGCGACCGGCGCGGTGCCGGTCCGGCTGCCGGGGACGGGACGCCAGCGCGTGCTGCGCACCCACGACGACGCGATGGCGCTGCGCGGGCTGTTGCGTCCCGGGCTGCGTCTCGCCGTGGTCGGCGCGGGCTGGATCGGCGCCGAGCTGGCCACGGCGGCCGCCGCGCACGGTTGCCGGGTGACGGTCGTGGAGGCGGCTGCGGCACCGCTGGCCGCCGCCGTGGGCGCTGAGGTCGGCAACCGCACGGCGCGCTGGTACGCGGAGACGGGAGTGGACCTGCGGACATGCCAGGCGGTGGAGTCGGTCGCCGATGGGGGCCTTGTGCTGCCCGGTGGCGGGTGGCTGGCCGCCGACGAGGTCGTCACCGCTGTCGGGGTGCGGCCATGCGTGGACTGGCTGGCGGGCTCGGGGGTGCGCCTGGAGGACGGGGTGGCCGCCGACGAGGGGATGCGGGCCTCCGTGCCCGGCGTGTACGCGGTCGGCGACTGCGCCTCGTTTGTGTCGCGGCGGTTTTCCCGGCGGCTCCGCTTCGAGCACTGGGACGTGGCGCTGCACGCGCCGGAAGTCGCCGCGGCGAACATCCTGGGGGGCGATGAGGTTTACGATCCGGTGCCGTATTTCTGGTCGGAGCAGTTCGGCCGGATGGTGCAGTACGCCGGGTACCACGGGGCTGCCGACCGGCTCACCTGGCGCGGCGACCCGGACGGCGGCCGGTGGGCGGCGTGCTGGCTGTCGGGGGAGCGGCTCGCCGCGATCCTCACCGTGGACAGCCCCCGCGACCTGGTCCAGGGACGGCGCCTGATTGCCTCGGGCACCCCCGTGGACGAGGGGCTGCTCGCTGATCCGGCGGTTCCCGTGCGGAACGCGACCGCGGCCTAGGGCCAATCCCGGGTCAGGGCAAGTCCCCGGTCAGGCGGGCCCCAGGCGCGGCACGGCATCCGGTCCGGGATGCTCCCGGAGTGCCGTTCCCGGCCGTTTGTGCCCGTCATTCCCGCCGGGGACGGGAAGCCCGCCGGGCTTCGGCTCGGATGCCACCGGCGGGGTCTCGCGGGCGATCGACTCGACGACCTTCCCGTCAACGGTCTCGTCCTCCACCAGCCGGTCCATCAGCCTCTCCAGCGCGGGACGGTGCGAGCGGAGCAACGTCACGGCGCGGTCCTCCGCTTCGCGGAGCAGCCTGGCGACCTCGTCGTCGATGCGCCGCTGGGTGGCCTCGGCGTAGGGCCGCCCGGTCAGCCCGTCGTCGCCGAGGTAGCCGGGGGAGTCGCTGGCGAAGCCGATCGGGCCGATGGCGGTGCTCATGCCGAACTCGCGGACCATCTTGGTGGCGAGCCTCGTCGCGTTGGTGAGGTCGTTGGCGGCGCCGGTCGAGCCCTGGCCGAACATGAGCAGCTCCGCCGCCCGCCCGCCGAGGCGGACGGCGAGGGTGTCCCGCAGGTAGTCCTCGAAGCGGAGGTGCCTGTCGTCCTCGGGCAACTGCTCGGTGGCCCCGAGCGTGCGCCCCGCGGGAAGGATGGTCACCTTCACGACCGGGTCGGTGTGCTCGCTGAGGGCCGCGACGAGGGCGTGGCCGCCCTCGTGGGCGGCGACGGCGTGCTTCTCGTCGGGCAGCAGGACGTTGCTCTCGTCCCGCTGGCCCAGCAGGATACGGTCGCGTGCGGCGATCAGGTCGGCCTGGGTGATCTCGAGCCGGTCGTCCCGTACGGTCTGGATCGCTCCCTCGTTGAGGAGGTTGGCCAGGTCGGCACCGGAGAACCCCGGGGTCATCGCGGCGATGATGTCGAGGTCGACGTCCCCGGCGAGCTTCTTGCCGCGGGAGTGGACCTGGAGAATCGCGCGCCGTTCCCTCCTGTTGGGGAGCGGGACCTGGACGTGCCTGTCGAACCTGCCGGGGCGCAGCAGCGCCTGGTCGAGGATCTCGGGCCGGTTGGTGGCGGCGAGGACGACGAGGCCGCTGTTGGGCTCGAAGCCGTCCATCTCGGTGAACATCTGCTGAAGGGTCTGCTCCCGCTCGGAGTGCCCGCCCTGCACGCCGCCCCCGCCGACGCTGCGCTTCTGGCCGACAGCGTCGATCTCGTCGATGAAGATGATCGCGGGGGCCCGCTTGCGCGCCTCGCTGAACAGGTCGCGCACCCGGGAGGCGCCGACGCCGACGAACATCTCAACGAACGACGACGCGCTGACGGAGATGAACGGCACGTCCGCCTCGCCGGCGAGTGCCCTGGCGATGAGGGTCTTGCCGGTGCCCGGCGGCCCGACCATCAGCACGCCCTTCGGCCCGGCCGCCCCGACCCGGCGGTAACGCTCCGGACGGCGCAGGTAGTCGACGATCTCGGAGACATCCCGCTTGACGGCCTCGTAGCCTGCCACGTCGCGGAACCTCGTCGACGGGCGCGTGGTGTCGTACACCTGCGCCCTCGACTTCCCGACCCGGGACAGCGCGCCGAAACCCCCTGCCCCGCCTCCGCCGGGGCCGCTTCCGCCGCCGGCCTGGCGCGCCCGGCGGCCGGCGAACCAGAACAGCAGGAGGAGGATGACGATCGGGATGATGATGGCGGCCCACGCAGCGGAGTTGCTGCCTGTGCCGCTGGCCGCGGCGCTGGCCGGTACGGCAGCCAGAGGGTGGGGGACGCTGGTTGTAACTACCACAAGAGGTGACTACCCGGGGGAAAAGTCGTTTAACGAGGATATTTCCGCAGCTCCCGGGCGGGATGACCGTGACGCAGCGGGTTGCCGGCCGAAGCTGCGCCGCTGGTGAACTACGCTGCTGTTCGTGCTGCTGCTCGCGTTCGATACGGCGACGCCCGCCGTCACCGTCGCCCTGCATGACGGTGAGCGGGCTCTCGCGGAGACCGTCACGGTCGACCCCCGCAGGCACGGCGAGCTGCTTGCTCCCTCGATAGCCAAGGTCCTCGCGGACGCGGGTGCGGCGCAGGCAGATCTCACGGCGGTAGCGGCCGGGGTGGGGCCGGGGCCGTACACCGGCCTGCGCGTTGGCCTGGTGACGGCCCGCGTGCTCGGCAGGACGCTGGGAATCCCGGTGCACGGGGTGTGCACCCTGGACGTGATCGCGCATGCCGCGCTGCCGGCGGCTGGCGGCGAGGAATTCCTCGTCGCGGCCGACGCGCGCCGCAGGGAGGTTTACTGGGCCAGGTACTCGGCGTCGGGCGTGCGGCTGCACGGGCCCGAGGTAGGCCGCCCGGGCGGCATCAGCGGCGCGGCTTCGTCCCCTGTCGCCGGGCAGGGGGGCATCCTCTACCCGGACGCGTTCGGGAAGCCGCTCGGGGTCACGTACCCGTCGGCGTCCGTCCTGGCCAGGATGGTGGCCGGGCGGGTTTCGCCGCAGCAGGAAGCGGGTGAAAAGCCTGTGCCGTTCCCGGACCTGCTGGCCCCGGAACCGCTGTACCTGCGCAGGCCGGACGCGCGGGTGCCCGGGCCGCCGAAGCGGGTGACGCGGTGAGCGCGCGGCTGCCCGGGGTGCCCGAAGCCGGTGACGCGGTGAGCGTGCGGCTGCGCCCCCTGCGGGCCGGTGACCTGCCCGCCGTGCTGGCACTGGAGCGGGTGCTCTTCCCCGATGACCCGTGGACGCCGGGCATGTTCGCCGGGGAGCTGGCACAGCCGTCCGGCACCCGGTGCTACCTGGCCGCCGAGGAAACCCAGGAGGGAAACGCGATCGTGGGGTATGCCGGGATGATGCTGCCCGGCGGACGCCAGGCGGAGGTGCTGACCCTCGCGGTCGCCCCCGCCCACTGGGGCAAGGGGATAGGCTCCGCGCTGCTGGCCGCGCTGGTGGACGAGGCAGGAAAGCGTGACTGCACGGAGATGTTCCTCGAAGTGCGTGCCGACAACGCGCGGGCGCAGGCCCTCTACCGGCGGTACGGGTTCACCGAGGTCGGCGTCAGGCGCGGGTACTATCAGCCGTCCGGTACCGACGCGATCGTGATGCGCCGTTCCCTCACCCGGCGGGCACGGGCGGCCAGCGCTCAGCGTGCGGGGGGTGGGCGGTGATCGCTCCGCTGGTTCTCGGCATCGAGACGTCCTGTGATGAGACGGGGGCCGGGCTCGTGCGCGGCACTGAGCTGCTGGCCGACGCGGTGGCTTCCAGCGTCGATGAGCACGCGCGGTTCGGTGGCGTCGTGCCCGAGGTGGCAAGCCGGGCGCACCTGGAGGCGATGGTGCCCGCCGTGGACCGCGCGCTGGCCATGGCGGGTGTGACGCTAGCGGACATCGACGCCATCGCCGTGACCGCGGGACCGGGGCTCGCGGGAGCGCTGCTCGTCGGCGTGGCCGCTGCGAAGGCATATGCCCTCGCCCTCGGGAAACCGCTGTACGGGGTGAATCACCTGGCCGCGCATGTCGCCGTCGACCAGCTCGAACACGGCAAGCTGCCGGCGCCCGCCGTCGCGCTGCTCGTGTCGGGGGGTCACTCCTCGCTGCTGCTCGTGCCCGACGTGGCGGGCGAGGTGGTGCCGCTCGGCGCGACCATCGACGACGCGGCCGGTGAGGCATACGACAAGGTGGCCCGTGTGCTGGGGCTTCCGTTCCCCGGCGGCCCGCCGATCGATAAGGCGGCGCGCTCCGGTGACGCGGCCGCGATCGCCTTCCCGCGCGGGAAGTACCACGACGGGACGCTTGACTTCTCGTTCGCCGGGCTGAAGACCGCGGTCGCGCGCTGGGTGGAGGCACGGGAGGCGTCCGGGGAACCCGTGCCCGTGGCCGATGTCGCAGCCTCCTTCCAGGAGGCAGTGGCGGATGTGCTGACCCGCAAGGCGGTGGACGCGTGCCTCCGGCACGGGGTCGGGCACCTGGTCATCGGCGGGGGCGTGGCTGCCAACTCGCGGCTGCGCGCCATGGCGGAGGAACGCTGCTCACGGGCCGGCATACAGCTCCGGGTCCCGAGGCCGCGTCTTTGCACGGATAACGGCGCGATGGTGGCCGCCCTCGGTGCCGAGCTGGCCGCCAGGGAGCTGCCCGCCTCCCCGCTCGGCCTGCCCGCGGATTCGTCCCTCCCCGTTACCGATGTCGTCCTGCGGTAGGGGCGGAAGCCATGCCCGCTCCGCCAGGGCTTGGTTCGATGCGCCGCACGGCCTGACGCCCAAAATTGCTTTGCCCGGGTTGCGGACCGTAAAAGTCCGCAACCCGGGCAAGTGGCGGCTGGTGGTCAGCCCGTTACCGGCAGGTTGCCGCGCTGGGGCGTGGGCGCGGGCGCAGCGGGTGCGGCCGGTGCCGTGTGCGCGGTGGGCGCCGCGCAGGTGGCGGTGGAGACGTCGATGGTCTTCTGCCCGCTGCCGGTACCGAGCTGGACCTCGATCGCGGTGACGGTGAGGCCGCCCTCACTGTTCTTCACCTGCTTGTTGAGGGTGATGGCGACGATGTGGCCGGCGCCTGGCGGCACGGCGATCGTGGTGTTGGGCGGCGGCGAGACCGGGATCTTGTGGCCCGCGACGATGGCGTCGAGCAGCGTGGCATTGCCGCCGCCCGGCTTGCAGGACGCGGTGACCAGGCTCGCGATGAGCTTGCCGCCGCCGATGTTGAGGTCGGTGGTGCTGGCGCGGGCGGTGCCCTGCGCCGCGTTCGCGAGCACGTGCAGCACCTTGGCGGTCAGGACCTGGTTGCTCGGGATGCTGAGGAGGCTCTTGTCCTGCTGCGCGCCGTTCGACGTCACGGTCTCCAGCGGCGGGAGGCCGAGCCCGCTGGTGATGATCCCGGATGCGGAGGTGGTGCCGGTGCCCGCACCCGCAGGCGCGGGGGACATGGCAACGATCGTGGCCGCAGCGGCCAGGCCCGCGGCGGCAGCCGAGGCGGTGGCACCCACGGTGCGCTTGGTCATCTTGGGGGTTCTCACGCGTGATCCTTCACTTTCTGCGCCATTGGATGGACATTGGTTTGGTCTTCGGCACCGCAAGGCGGGGAGGGGGCCGTCAGGAGGAGACCAGGACGAGGCTTCCGAGCGGGATGTGGGACAGCACGTGCAGCGCGGCCGGCGGCACACGTATGCAGCCGTGCGTGACCGCGTGCCCGAACACCGAGGCGTCGGGCCAGCCGTGCAGGGCGACGGTGCCGGGCCCGCCGCCGAAGGTGTCAAGGGTGTTGGAATGGGTTCCGAGCGGGAGGATCAGCGGGCTGTAGGTGGGGTGCGCCGGTTCCAGCGACGCCATCAGGAAGGTCCGCCCGGTCGGTGTCGGGGTCCGCGGCGCGCCGACCGCCGCCGTCCACGAGCCGACCTCCCGGCCGCTGTCGAGCACGGTAACCCGCCGGGCCGCCAAGTCGACGCGGATCACGTACTGGGTCTCCGCGACGTGCAGCGCATGGCCGCTGGTGGAGATCCAGCCGCTCGCGTGATTGGGACGGGAGGGAAGCAGCACCTCGTCCCACCCCGGGCGCTCCTGTACCACCGGCACCCACGTCGGGTTCCCCAGCTCCGTGGCCGGCAGCGCCGCTACCGGCGCCCCGCCCGGCGCCGCGTACACGGCCAGCGTGCTGCGCGGATGCACCACGAGGCCGCTGGTCAGCGCGGACGGCTGCGGGTCGGCAGGCACCCCGTGCAGGTGCGCGAACGTGGTTGCCTGCGGCAGGCTGGCCAGCTTCGCCGCAGATACCGGGCGCGGCGGGACGGGTGCCGCCGCGCTGGATGAGGCAGCCGCGGCCGCCGGACCAGCATGGGACGGCGAGGCGCCGCCGCTCCCGCAGCCGGCCACCAGAAGCGCCGCGGCGGATCCCGCCGCGGCGACCGCGGCCAGCCGGCGCGGGCCGGGGCTGGCCGCCCGAAGACGGCGGCGGAGGCGCCGCCTTTCATCTCGCATACAAAACTCCACAGGACCTTGCCCACACAGAACGGAATCCCCCGCGGCGGCTAGCGCCAGAAGGAGGCTATAGCATCCGGGTGCCCGTTTCAGTTAAACGCGCAAATTCCAGATATCCAGGTCCTGGCACGGCCAAGGCCGGTATGCGGCCCGGCAAGCGCTGACCTGGGTATTTGCGGGATTCATCGTGCGGCCGGGTGAAAGCAGGCGGAAGGTAACTATGTCATAACTATGTCGCATTTATGGGGCGCCGCCGCGTCTGCAAGCGCGTGACCTGCGAAGACATGGGAAAAGAGCTGGTTCCCTGGCTCCTTCGCGCATGGGGGGCCGTGCCAGCTCTTACCCCGCGCCAGAAGGCCGGTGACAGGCTCCGGTGTGACGCAGGAAAAGCCGGGACATGCTATATAAAAGCGGGAACATGATGATATAGGCGTTTTCGCCCCCTGGCTTCTGGCGGGGCCTGCGCCGGCTTTGGCGGAATGGGACGTGGCTGGGTGCTGGTCTCTGCGGTGGCGGGACGTGCCCGGGCGGCTTGCGTCCTGCCCGGTGTGCCCTGGCCGGTGCGCCGTGCCGCCGTGCGACGCTGTGCCCGGTGCGCCGTGCGACGCTGTGCCCGCTGGCGGAAATCCGCGCCATGCGGGGCCCGCCGGGGAAGATCGGGCCACGCGTCCCGGGACGGACGGCCGGGGTGTGGCTGATCACTATGCGCCCGGGGAACTGCCGAGGAGGGGCGTGCCAACCAGTTCCACCCCGGCCTCACGCAGCTCGCTGAGCGCGCGCGCGGTAGTGCCCGGCGCGACGCCGGCGGTGAGATCGAGCAGCACCCTGGTCGCGAACCCCTCGCGTACCGCGTCGGCCGCGGTGGCGCGGACGCAGTGGTCGGTGGCGATCCCGGCGACGTCGACCTGCGTGACGCCGCGGTCGCGCAGCCAGGCGGCCAGCGGCGTCCCGGCCTCGTCGGTGCCCTCGAATCCGCTGTAGGCGGCCGCGTGCGCGCCCTTGCGGAAGATGGCCCCGACCGGGCGCGTGTCAAGGCCGGGATGGAAGTCCGCGCCCGGCGTCCCCGCGACGCAGTGTGGCGGCCAGGAGCGGGCATAGTCGGGGTGGTCCGAGAAATGCTCGCCGGGATCGACGTGGTAGTCCTGGGTGGCCACGACATGCGCGTAGCCGTGGGCGGCGCCCGGAGTCCGCGCGCCGGTACCGCCGCCCGCCAGGCGGGCGCTGATCGCGCGGGCCACCGAGGCGCCCCCCGCCACGGCCAGCGACCCGCCCTCGCAGAAGTCGTTCTGCACGTCCACGATGATGAGCGCGCGCACGCTCTTACGCTACCGCTCGTGAGCCGCGGCCCGTCGATACCGTGTATTACGTCGGGAATATGCCGGGGAAGACGAAACCCGGAGCGGGCATGGCTCCCGCTCAGCCGACTGAGCGTTCCTCGTGGCCGCCGAATTGCTTGCGCATCGCGGACAGCACCTTGTTGCCGAACTCGTCCAGGTTGCGCGAGCTGAACCGGGAGTACAAGGCGGCGGTCAGCACCGGGGCGGGCACGCCCTCCTCGACCGCCGCGACCGACGTCCACCGGCCCTCGCCGGAGTCGGACACCCGGCCGGCAAAGCCGGACAGGTCCGGCGACTCGTGCAGCGCCGTGGCGGTCAGGTCCAGCAGCCACGACCCGATGACGCTGCCGCGCCGCCACACCTCGGCCACGGCCGCCACGTCGATGTCGTACTTGTAGTACTCGGGGTGCTCCAGCGGCGCGGTCTCCGCGTCGCCCTGCCGGGGCCGGGTGCCGATGTCGGCGTTGCCCAGGATGTCGAGCCCCTCGGCGATAGCGGCCATCATCCCGTACTCGATGCCGTTGTGCACCATCTTCACGAAATGCCCGGCGCCGGAGGGGCCGCAGTGCAGGTAGCCCTTCTCGCAAGGCTCGGCCTCGCCTGACCGTCCCGGCGTACGTCCGGCCGCGTCCACCCCGGGTGCCAGCGACGCGAAGACCGGCTCGACCGCCGCGAACGCGTCGGCGTCGCCGCCGATCATCAGGCAGTATCCGCGTTCCAGGCCCCACACCCCGCCGCTCGTCCCGCAGTCGAGCAGCCGGATGCCGTTCTTGGCGAGGATCTCCGCGTGCCGCAGGTCTTCCCGGTAGTAGGAGTTACCGCCGTCGATGACGATGTCCCCGGCCTCCAGTTTCCCGGACAGCTCCGTGATCACCGAGGTGGTGATCTCGCCGGCCGGCACCATCACCCACACCGCGCGCGGGGGCGTGAGCAGTGCCGCCAGCTCCTCCACGGACCCGGCGCCCGTCGCGCCGTCGGCAGCGAGCTGCTTCACGACATCGGCGTTGCGGTCGTACACGACGCACTCGTGACCGTCGCGCATCAGGCGCCGCACGATGTTGGCCCCCATCCGGCCGAGGCCGATCATTCCTAGCTGCATGGCACGTCTCCTTGGTCGTCAGCCGTTCATCCGGGCTGCTTCCCCGCACGGGGACCGGGGAAGCAGCCCCTGGCCTGTTCCGGCACCGTGCCCGCCGCGCGCGCCGCGTCAGCGGTTTCCCGGCAGCCATGGCCGCTGCCAGCGCGGGTGACCGCGGGTCAGGGACTCCGCCTCCTTCGGCCCCCACGACCCCCGGGGGTACGGGATGGCCTGCGGCGGGTTGTCGAGCAGCGGCTGCACGATCCGCCAGGTCTCCTCGACGCTATCCTCCCGCGCGAAAAGCTGGTGATCGCCGGCCAGGCCAGCGTGCAGCAGCCGCTCGTACGGTTCGAGCGGCTCGCCCAGTTCGGCGGAGAACGAGGTGTCGAGGTGGACCGCGCGCCACGATCCGTCGCCGTCCTTGGCGGCGATCTGCAGCCGCAGGCCCGGGTCGGGGTCGATGCGCAGCACGATCTGGTTCGGCTCCACCTGCTCGGGCGCGGGCAGGAAGGCGAGCCGGGGGGTGCGCCGCATCAGGAGCCGCACCTCGGTGACCTTCGCCGGCATCGCCTTGCCGGCGCGCAGGAAGACCGGCACGCCCGCCCAGCGCCAGTTGTCGATCTCCAGCCGGAGGGC
>Ga0209061_1001838_pt1 | contig 31264 bp, 34 predicted proteins | sample Coa_R1_10_FD_187157 | JGI IMG/M metagenome (GOLD analysis project Ga0209061, IMG submission 187157) | Surface soil microbial communities from Centralia Pennsylvania, which are recovering from an underground coalmine fire - Coalmine... | ecosystem: Environmental > Terrestrial > Soil >... | reverse complement strand
CGCTATCGTGTCTGTGGGTCACAGGCACGATACTTCTTTGCAGAATTGACAGGAACTGTGACCGGCAGCTCGCAGCTTGCTCACAGTTTCTGTGCTACTTCCCACTCTTCAATTGTTAAGGATCCCCTGCCATGGAGGCGGCTCGTAGGCCTTCACTGTTTTCAGCATACTCCATGATTTTAACTTTCGGGCTTGAACGATTTTTCGTTCATTTCCGTTGGCAGATGTAGTATCGCATATTTATTGTTCTTTGTCAAGAGGTTTTTGGCCTCTTTTTCAAAGTTCCTCAGAAATTCGTTTTTGGGTCCGATCTTTTCAGGCCGCCCACTGCTTCCCTACCACATGAAGGCGACAACAATTACACCTGGCTAACCTCCCTTGAAAAAAGGGATAGCTAACCTCGGTGAGGTGGTTGTTGTTCGGGAAGGACAAATCCCTGAAGAGCCACATTAGCGTGGCACAAAGTGTGAGTCGCACCAACAGACAGGAGCATCCAGTGCTTCACCGAATGATTGCCTTGTTTAGCGGCTTCGACATTCTCTCACAAGTCTTCTTTGTTGTCAAGAGTTTTTTGTGAGTTTTTTTCTGGTAATCCGCAAAATGTTGTCATTTTGCTACTCGCACAAAGTTAAACGCAAATGGGTTCGTACTTTATTCCAAATTCCCTTCCCAAATCTGCCATTCCCTATCCATCGGGATAATTCCAATTGCACTATAGGCTCTAGCACAGCGGGGCAAGAGCATCTTATACAAGCTATCCATTTTTCCTACAGATGAGCCAGGATATTAATCAGGCAGCTTCTGGGAAGCCTGCCATTGGAGCCGCTCCTGCTGAACTCCGGCAAAGGTCTCATTCAGGTTTCTATCATGGGCAGCGATACGATCTCGCAACTGCGTGAGAGTCGCGATATATTCGTCGAGCCAGTGGGTGATGGCTTCGCTGTTGGTCAGACAGATATCGCGGTACATTTCGGGATTGCCTGCCGCAAGGCGGGACATATCACGGAAGCCACTGGCAGCCAGCATAGAGGCATCGCCCCAGGCAGGACCCTTTGTAACTGTTTCAACCAGAGCAATGGATGCGACGAAAGGGAGATGGCTCACGCCAGCTACCTGACCATCGTGCTCGGCAGGTTCCAGAAAACGGGTACGTGCTCCCAGCATCTCCACAAATGTGGACACCTTGTTAATGGCGGCCGGGCGCGTGCGTACTGTGGGTGTCAGGCAGTAGATACGATTGCGAAAGAGAGACGCATCGGCAGCTTCAACTCCGCTGACTTCTTTGCCGGTCATAGGATGCCCACCAACAAAGGAGACCGAAGTAGGAAGAAATTCTTCAGCCCAGTTAATGACCTGCGCCTTCGTGCTGGCGACATCGGTCACTACCGCGCCCGCAGAGACATGGGGAGCAATATCCTGAAGCAGGGAACGCATAGCCCCTACCGGAGTCGCCAGAATGATCAGTTCCGCTCCCCTTACACCATCAGCCAGGGCCGTATAGGGCTGATCTATCGCCCCAATCTTGTGAGCACGGTCACAGATGCCTTTGCCGAGGTCGTAGCCTGTAATCTCTCGTGCCCCCTTTGCCCGGTGCAGCGCAAGTCCGATAGAGCCACCGATCAGTCCCAGACCAATAATTGCTACACGGTTAAACATAGAAATGCGCTCCTTATTAGCTTAGCCAGCGAGAAAACCTTCTAGAAGTAGACTAACCCCTCAAGCCATTCTGTACCGCCAGAGCCAAGCGCCTGTCCCAGCATCTGCGTGACTTCATCGCTGAGGAGTACCGCTCGCCTGGTACGGTAGAGGGAGAGGAAGCGCGGAAGCACTTCAGGGCTGTATTGTGTCAGTAAATCAGCCGCAAACTGTTCGAGAAGCAGTTCGTACACCAGGTAATCTTCTGGCGTCGTATCTTGATCCCAATCGAAGCCGCGAATGGTGACGGGTGTCTTGCCATCGGCTTCCGGCTCGAAAATGTCGGCATATTGTTCGTGCAAATCACGGTTAACGATGCCAGGCTGCCCGCTGATCTGCTGTGAGAGCCAGAGCGCAGCCACTTTCAACTGCCACTCGTCCGCCCACAAGGGATATTCATCGGGCCAGGGGCGAGGGTCATTTTCCAGAAAAGCCAGCGCCAGTTCGTGATAGAGGAGAAAGGCCAGTTTCTCCGGCGTTGGCTCGCCAAAGATAGGGTCAAGTTCCAGGGGAATCACCATACTGGATGGATTCGTCGCATCCGTCCAGTATGGATTAGCAGGCACAACCTCCTCGGCCTCCTCTCGTGGTGCCAGCTCCCAATCGCCGGAGGCAACCAGCAACAGTTCTATATCCGGCATCTGCTGCTCAAGCAAGGCCGAAAGCAGTTTACCAGCCTGTTGAACCCCCTGAAACACCTGCCGGGCATATCCCTCCTGACCGGGAGGGAAGTAGACCGTCAAGGGCGCGTCCAGTAATTCGTAACGCTCATAAGGAAATGGCAATGTCTCGCTCATGCTGATTCTTTTGTCTCTCGCTCGCCTTCGGGTCCCTCAATGAGGGCGGGTTGCTCCATGTGATCCAGCCCTTGCCGACGCAATTCTTCAATTGGATACTCCTTGCGGAAGCGGCGGTAGAAACTGAGGTACAACTGGCGCAGGCGGCGCGGACTGATCTGTTTGCCACCCTCATAATATTCAAGCGCGACCTGACCGATGGACCACGTGGCAGCTCCGGCAATGACGCCTGCGACAAAATCGCCGCCGAAAGGGATGGCCTTCGCGGCCTGCTCAGCAAGGTAGCGCAAGGTGATACCACTCGCCATCGTCACGACAAGTTCACGGGCATGTTTGCCGGCCTCAGCAGAATTCAATGGTTCGCCATAGAGCGCGGCCAGGCGCAGCACAAGGCGAATCTGCGTTCCCAGCAGAATAGGAATATCGACCAGGGGAATTGGCTCCAATCCTGCTGCCAGACTGACCAGAGTTGCGTTGCGAATAATGCGCTGTGCCGCTTCACGGCGGAATTTCGGCAACTCATATCCTATGACCAGAGCGGCCTCCGGGCTGGCATCAATCATTGCCGGAATGAGTTCATCGGCAACATTTTTGCCGGTACGAGCCGAAATGGGAATGACGCCCGGCACTCCGAGCAGAACGGCGATTTCCGTTGCAATCTGATCTCCACTTTCACCACGCTTGAGTTCATCGATCTTATTGACGGCAATAATGATCGGCTTTTTCATCTTCTGGATGGTCTCGTACAGCTCGCGGTCCTGTTTTGTCAGCCCTTTAGTTGCATCGATGAGGAAGACAATCACACTGGCCTGCTCCATGCCGCTCTCCATGATTTCGGGCAGGTGGCCGGGAGTATCGACAAGTGTGAAGGGACCAAAATCGGTGCGAACCAGCGTCTTTGTTGTACCGGCCTGAGCAGAAACCGGAGAAAGTTGTTCGCCTTTCATGGTATTGAAAAGCGTGCTTTTGCCACTATTGGGCAGACCAACGATAACGATGGTATCATGCAATTCGTGCAAGACCTCTTCCTGCGCCTCTTTCCAGTTCACCGCTCTCATGAAGTGCTGCACCATCGTCACATTAGCTGGCAGGTTCTTGACCGCGCTGATGCCAAGATCGCGAATAGTTTTTGGCCGATTCGTTTTCCGTATAGCGCTTTTGGCAAGGTCTTTGATCAACTTGCGCCTTTTCTTCTCTTCTTCTGTTGGATTATTAGCAGCCACGCTTTCAGTCCCTCCCTATTACAACAACCAGTGCACTAAGAAGCTTCATCTGAAGCCCCGGCAAGCGGTATAGACTACTAACATTATAGCTGCCTTTACCCGCTTTCAGCAACCGGTACTGTAGGTAATACGGCTATCCTGCTTTACTTGTTCCAGATTACTCAATACGTATACGTGGGTCGACTAAGGCGTAGGCCAGATCTGTCAGGGCGTTGAAAACAACCACAGCCGAGGCGGTCAGCACAGTGGTTGCCTGGATAATCGGGTAGTCACGCTGGGAAATGGCATCCAGAGTAATAGAACTGACACCGGGGATATTGAAAAATTGTTCGGTGATGAAAACGCCCGTAACCAGGAAAGCCAGGGAAGGACCGATAACCGTAATCAGCGGAATGGCCGCGTTGCGCAGAGCATGGCGGTAAATGACCACACGCTCAAGCAGGCCTTTGGCATGAGCGGTGCGAATGTAGTCCTGGCTCAAAACTTGCAGGACAGTGGTTCTGGTCAGGCGAGCAAAGTAGCCGACACCGGTTGTGCCGGTAATCAAGACGGGCGCGATACGCGACTGCCACGTATCCCAACCCGCGACGGGAAGATAGGGCAGGTTATGGTTATACAACCAGACCATAAATACCTGGAAGAAAACGATGAAGACGATATCGGGAATCGAATAGAGCAGTAACATGCTTGTGCTGACAGCGGTATCCACGTGCGTATTTGCACGCAGAGCAGCGATAATGCCACAGGGGATGCCGATTATCAAGGTCACGGCAAACGACTCAAGCCCCAGCTCGATTGAGAAGGGAAGGCCATCTTTCAGCACATCCCAGGCCTGGCGTCCTACATAGTGATACGAGAGGCCGAATGTGCCGTGCAGCGCATTCAGCACAAAATTGATGTATTGCTGCCACCAGGGCAGGTCAAGACCATACTCATGTCTCAGATTCGCGTAAAGCGTCGGGTCAAAGTGCGTCCCCATCATGACGCGAATCGGGTCACCAGGAGCAAAATAACCCAGTATGAAGGTGATAAATGTGACACAGAGCAACACAAACACCAGGCCCATAGCGCGAGTCAGTAAAAAGCGTAACACGTTGGCACCTCGTTATCAATGTAGGGAATATTGTCCTGTTTAGCTTTCAACTTGCCAGAGTGTAGCACAAGAGCTGTCCTATTGCAACCATTCGCCGACCTCGCGATCTCAACGCATCAATCCATTGGAAAATCGACAAAACATCCATTACAATATCTATTACGGACAAGCTCTACACCCAAAAGCTTGTCGTTCAGATAACAAATGGACCAGGTATAAATAGATTCTATCATCAAGACCGACAACCGGGAAGGGAATAGAGCAGACTATGACAGAAACACAGGTACCCCCAGCTCCTACAACACAAGAAGAAGCGCAGATATACGCGGGCTACGAAAGCATTATCACAGGAGAGAATCGCACGTGGGAGTACGGGGGCTTTGCTCTGCCGGATGGCACCTTCTGGCGTTATCGCGAACCCGACGCCACCGTAATCGTTGAAGGGCAGCGCCTGCGCGTGCGTGTGGGAAAGCTGACTCGCGCCAACGACCATGTGCAGATACTTGATAATGCCAAGAACATGTTCTTTTCTACACAAAAGTTTATTCCGCCCGACGATGGTGAGATCTCTTTCGAGTGGGATATGAGCGCCAGCTGCACCGGGACGCAGCCCGGTGACCTCTACGATGGTTTCGTCTCGGTCAATCTGCTGGACTTTACTACCGGTATGGCGCTCGATTTCTTCACCTGCAATGACAAAATTGCCAGCGTCTACGCACGGCTGCCGTTCCCAGGCGTACCCGCGCCGGAAGAGCCGGGAAACGCCGATAAACCGAAATATTTCTGCCACTTTCACGAGCTATCTCTTGAGACCAGGCCGGGACAGACGCATCGCTATCGCATCAGTTACCACAAGAACAAAGACGAAGTGAGCTTCTCCGTTGATGGGCAACGGGTCACCCATTATAGCGAAGTTCCCAGCAAAATCAACTGGCTCATCGTCGCGCTTGGCTTGATGACCGAGAAGACGATCGAGCAGGGAAAAAGCGTCTCCGTCCACGGGCAAGGCCTGACAGGCGAATGGGGACCATTCACGATCACTATCCGCAAGAATGGCTAAGTATGAGACAGAGAGACCAGACGTCTCTCTTTTTTACCAGACGAGAGAGAAAATGGCCTGAATGGCTGTACCTACTTGACGACTCAACAATTTTCGGTATAATTACACTTAACACTGCTTTATTATGTAAAGCTTAATTAGACCACAGCGTGAGGCACCGTTATGCACAATAATATCCAGTTATATCATGACAACATTTTCGACTACCAGACAGGCTACGCACAGGTTTTGTGGTTTGCCGAGCAGGCCCGACTTCGTGGCTGGTTCATGACCGAGCGACAACTGGTGCATGAGATCATGCAGCGCGAACGCGCCGCCCAGATTCGCGAACAAAGTTCCTTGCCCATCGCTGACCCCAATGTGCGCTCCGCAGCCTGGAACCGTGGTCAAGCCGATGCCCTGCGCATGATCCTGCACTCTCAGTGCGAGGGTGTGTAGTGCAATTTAGCAAATAAAATGGAAGACGAGCCTGCTGCCCAGCAGATAGATGCCATCATCAAAAAGTATGATGATGGGCGGGGTGAGATGTTGTCACGGCTGCGCGCTTTGATTAAGCAAGCTGACCCTGCCTTAGTTGAAGAAGTGAAATGGAAAAAGCCCTCAAGGCCGGAGGGAGTCCCCGTGTGGTCTCATGATGGAATACTTTGCTTTTGCGATACCCTCAAGGCTGAACGATCTTCACCAGAAAAGACATGGATCTGATCAAGAAAATCCTGGCGCGGTCTGCCACCGGACGCAGTGAGCAGTATACCATTCAGGAAATATGAGGCTAGCCACAAAGGATAGTATTACGATGGAAATGGAAGGAATATCTATCAAGGCGGGATTGCAGCCGGGATCGCCGGAGCAGGTGCAGGCAATTATCGCGGAACTGCGCCGGTTATACCCCGATGCGAAGTGCTCGCTGAACTTTTCTAATCCCCTGGAACTGCTGGTGGCGACACAGCTTTCCGCGCAGTGTACGGATGAGCGCGTCAACATGGTCACGGAAACCTTGTTTCAAAAGTATCGCAGCGTCGAGGATTACGCGACGGTGAGCCAGGAGGAGTTCGAGCAGGATATCAAATCGACGGGGTTCTACCGCAACAAGGCGAAGAACATTCGCGCCGCCGCCCAGCGCATCATCACAGACTTCGGTGGTGAGGTGCCGCGCACAATGGAAGCGCTGCTCACCCTGCCGGGCGTTGCGCGCAAGACGGCCAACGTGGTGCTGGGCAACGCCTATGGCATCGTCGAGGGCTTCGTGGTCGATACCCACATCGGGCGACTAGCGCGGCGCTTCGGCTGGACAACGAACGAAGACCCGGTGAAGGTGGAGCAGGATTTGATGAAGATTGTTCCTCGCGCAGACTGGCTCGATCTCTCGCACCTGATGATCTATCATGGCCGTGCCATCTGCCATGCGCGCAACCCGCTCTGCGAAGAATGCACACTGGTCAAGCTCTGCCCTTCGGCGTTTCAGGCAAAGAAGTAGCCGCAGCATGCTCTTCGGCAACAAGCCAGACATGCCGCTACAGCACTACCGCTATCAGCAGCGCATCATAATTGCTCAGGTGATTGGCAACGATCAGCAACGGACCCGTTGCGGGAACATCCTGGCGACCAATGACCCGGTAGCGACAGGCAAGGTGCTCACAACAAAGAAGATCGCCCAACCAGGCCAGGAGACGATAGCACCAACGATCGCTCCTCTTATGTACCTCCTGCTATTTCAGTATTCTAGAAATATTACGCGTTACAGGCGCACCGACAGTACACCCGGCAATATCCTGGCCTCGAAGCTCGTCGCGCTGCCTGTTTCACCGTCCAGTTCGAAGTTGACCGCTTTCTGGCTCTCGATAAACACCACCCGCGCCTTATACAAGCTCACTTCCGGCAAACCTTCATGCTGGCCCTTCCGCACCACCGGCAACAATTGCAACGCACGAGGCAGAGACGCATAATCAATTGCACATACATCAAACAGCCCATCGGAGTAGCTGGCTTTCGGGTTGATGCGAAAACCCGCGCCGTAGGCCGGGCCAATAGTGATGGCCGCCAGAACATACCGCTCGAACTGCGCATTCTGCTCCTGACCATCAATGCTGACTTTCAGCCACGGGCAGCGATAATAACCGAAGAGGAGTTGCTTCAGCGTGGCGCTGTAGTAGAGCCTTGAGCCGCTCATCGTGGGGATTTTCTTCATCCAGTGAGCAGCCACTGCGATATCGGCATCGAGACCGACGCTGAAGGAGTTGGCGAAATAGGTTCCGTTCATAATGCCCGCGTCAATGGGAGTAGCTATACCATTGAAAGCGACTTCGAGCGCGGCAGCCGGGATACGCGGCAAATTGAGCGTGTTCCAGGCATAGTCATTGCCCGAACCGGCCCCGACTATGCCAAGTGGAACCCGTTTCCCGGACGAGAGTATGCCATTGACAACCTCGTGTACCGTGCCATCACCGCCCACAGTCACGATGGGACGCCCCTTGCTGGCGGCAAGCCTCGCCAGTTCACACGCATGCCCCTGCTGCTGCGTCTCCACGTACTCTGCCTCTGCGTGCTTCGTATGAGCCTGCACCAGCGCCCGATGCAAAGCAGTATTGCCCCGGTCAGCAGCCGGATTGAGGATAACCAGAGGGGAACCAAAGGATGCCGGAGTCTCCATAACGCAACCTCCTCTGTAGAAGTCCAAATTTTGCAGAGATTGTAACATCTTATGACAAGCACCACAACATGCTCGTTTGCCATAAAAAAACAGGCTCACAATAACACGCCAGAGACTCTTTTTCATAGCCTGCAAAGAGGGTCTCACCGAGAGTCTCTGTTACCAACTGTTGAGAGACGAGAGCGAGGGATAGACGGAATGAGGAGCAGGGCAGCAAGCACTATAGCGCCGCCGATATCGGGAGCCAGGAATGAACAAAACAGAAAAAAGGTGAAGCCGGTGGGAAAGAGGAAAGCGATAGCATAGCCCAGAGAGAGCATGCTCACGGCAATCCAGCACAACAGGCGCGGCGGGTAGCGGTCGCCAGCCAACCCGCGACGATAATGCCCAGCCCGTAACCAAAGGAGACGCCTGAGAAGACAGCGCTGATAACCAGCGGCGACCAGTGATTATACTGGCGCACAAAAGGCACCACCACGCCCCACGTATAGAAGACGCCAAAGGCGAACTGGACAACCCGCGCCGGAATCACGACTCGCATGACTGAAAGCGCTGGTTGGTCGCGAGAGAGCGCCGAAAATCTCTTCCCCTTCCACATTCATGCAGAACGGCCTCAGTTTACTCAGCCGGAGAGACGATCACGGTCACGCCGTCAGGGTCTTCATAGACGCCCGGCTTCAGACCGGGACGGGCGATCTCATAGAAATCGAGGCCGCTCACCTCTGGTTCCACCGGTCGCGCATTGCGTCCATTCCAGACGTTGAGGCCAAGATGGTGATGGTAGCGATCCCACGACATGAAGTAGGCCTGATTGGGGATACGCGCCGTAGCATCCATGCGCAACGACTGGTAAAACTCCTGACTGCGATCCAGGTTGCCCACGTTGAGATGCATGTGTCCGAGCCGAGAACTGGTCGGGAAGCCTTCAAAGGGACGCGCCAGATCGAGTAATTCCCTCGCTCGTAACGGCTGGGTCGCCATACTAATCTCGCTGCCATTCCAGCGCCAGCTTTCGCTCGGTCGATCAGCATAGACCTCGATGCCGTTGCCCTCCGGGTCGCTCAGGTAGAGCGCCTGGCTGACGAGATGATCGGCAGCGCCATCGATGGGAATATTCCGCTCGAGGCTGTAGCGCAGGAACGAGCCTAACGCCTCCTCGCTCGACAGCAGCAAGGCGAAGTGATAGAGACCGGCGGTGCGCGGTGGGCGCGGGCGTCCTCCCGGCAGCTCGCGCAAGACCAGCACCTCCTCTGGCCCGAAACCAAGACTGACTGTCCCCTTCTCGCTCTCATCGCGCACAACGGCAAGACCCAGCTTTTGATAGTAATCAACGGCAGCATTCAGATTCAGCACTCTCAAGCCAACGCGGCGCAGCGGCCATTTAGTCTTACTGCTTTCCTGCACTGGCGACGAAGATGCATTTGCATTGGTACTCATAAGAAATCCTTTCCCTGCCTACACATTCGGCTGCGCGGCAGGAACATACAACTGGTCGGTCTTCGCGGCCATGATAAAGTCGTTGCGATGCAAGCCCCCAATTTTGTGCGTCCACCACGTCACCGTCACCTTGCCCCACTCTGTCAGCAGCGCCGGGTGATGACCCTCCGCTTCGGCCAACTGCCCAACGCTGTTCGTAAAGGCAAGCGCATCCACAAAATTCGGGAAAGTATAAACCCGCTCCAGCCGCTTGATGCCATCGCGCTCCACCACGTGCCATTCAGGAACCTGCGGCAGGTACAGAGCCATCTCCTCATCCGTCACAGTCGGCTCTCCCTTCCGGCAGGCAGTACACCTCATTGATCGCAAATTATCCATCGTTCCAACCAGCCTTTCTCTTCAAGAGAAGATATCAAACGATGATACCCGACAGGCTTGAAATGCCGCTATACAAAAGAAAGTGACTGTTGTATTATACAACACACCAGCGAACTGCTTTCATCCTTCTACTATCCCATCAACCTCAGCCAGCCTTAGAAGAGACTGTGGTCCAAACAACCATTACGATACTCACCAGTGTCATTGTGAGCGGCAGCGAAGAATCTCTTGTGAACAGTGTTGATGGCCTGGTTGCTTGGGATGCTTTGCTGCCGCTCACAATGACATGCACGAGCCATTTTTTATGGTATATGAAGGGAGTTCCGAGAAACATCCAGAGCTTTTGTGTCACGTATAAAAGAGTTTACCAGCCGGTAGACCTCCTCACGCAGAGAGAGAACGTAAGCTATATCCCTCCCACCTGTTTAAAGCTCAACTCAATATGGCGTCGTTCGGCATCAACCGAGAGGATGCGTAATGGGAGTTGCTGGCCCGCGCGCAGGTTTTGCAGAGGATTGAGCCAGGAAGGAAGCTCAGAAAGACGAACGAGTCCCTCAAGGCCATCCTCAATACGCGCGAAGAAACCAAAGGGGGCTATTCTTGTGACTGTCCCGGTCACCAACTGGCCCGGTTTGTAACGGCGTTCAAACGTCGTCCAGGGATCAACAGGTTGCTGCCCATTATTTTCGCTCATCCGTTTCTTTCCTCCCTGAAAGGATACTTCCTTGTAAGTAGAAATATACCATAGATCAGCCAGGTCTATGACCCACCTGAGTGATACAGAAACATTTTCGCCCTGTATTACTGTACACTCGACTCATAGGGGATGTGTTTCAAAGAGAAAAGTGTGGTAAAGAATGATGTTTACATACTCAGAGCGGAATACAGCGACGCGAGGAAACGACTGGGAACGGTTGCCAGCAGTTGAACACTGCTGAAGCCGTTTTTGCGCGCAAGGCTTTCCCAGGTGCTACATGTTCTGCTTTAAACGAAACTTCTGAGATAAAGACGCAGAAACCCTCCCCTTTTTGCGGACAATGTTTGCGGAAAAGCACACCTGATGGACAACTGCATCGTCCTGTGCCAGAATAGATATATCTTTCTGGCTAGAAGGAACAGAGATTTTGGAAAGAAAACGGGAACGCTTAGACGCCCTTGAACGGCACATGGGCCATGTGAAGGGGCGCATTGATAGATTAGAGCAGGTAAGCAATCAGCTTTCATGGGTGCGGGTGGGCATCTTCTTCGTGGGACTGGCGCTGACCGCGCTCACTTTCTTCTTCGTGAAATGGTGGGCGCTCATCATCGCGGCTCTCATACTCATCATCTTCAATATTGTCGCTTATTACCAGCGCCGGATTGACCGCGGCATTGTCCGACACAAGGTGTGGGTACAGGTGCAGTCAATGCAGATCGCACGCATCGAACTGAACTGGGAGTGCATCCCCAGAATACCTACGAAGGAAGCGGAGGACGAGCACCCCTTCGCTATCGACCTGGATATTACGGGCGAACACTCCCTGCACCAGCTACTCAACATTGCGACTTCACGGGGCGGAAGCCAGCGCCTGCAAGACTGGCTGCTGAATACACAACCTGACCTGGAAACCATTCGCAAGCGGCAGGTATTAGTGCAAGAGCTGGCAGGAATGCCGCTCTTCCGCGACAGGCTGCTCGTAAAATCGCTGATCGCTGCAAAACACGTAGCGGAGCAATGGGAAGGGAGACGTCTGCTGAGCTGGCTTGAGCAGGAACCGCCTTCGCCCTGGCTGCGCCCGCTCCTCTTCGTGGCTGTTGGGCTGATGCTTGTCAATATCGTGCTCTTCCTGCTGGCATTTCTCGCGGACTTCCCCCAGTACTGGATACTGTCGCTGCTGGCAATGGTTGTCCTGTTGTTCGCCACGCGGAAGGAACGCGGCGATTTGTTTGAGGATACGAACTTCTTGCGTTACGCCTTCGCACAGCTGAGTGGCGTCTTCGCCTACCTGGAAATGTACCGCTATGGGCCACACGAGCCTGTCAAGCAACTTTGCAAGCCTTTTCTTGAGGATCGCCAGTCCCGCCCCTCGCTGCTGCTGAAACGCATCTCGCACCTCTCCTCGGCGGCAACGCTGGAAAGAAACGGCTTGCTCTGGCTGATCGTGAACGCGCTGGTTCCCTGGGATTTCTACATTGCCGACCGCCTCGCTCAGCACAAAAAGCGGCTGGCTGAACGCCTTCCCGTCTGGCTGGATACCTGGTTCGAGCTTGAGGCGCTTAACTCACTGGCAAACTTCGCCTATCTCAATCCTGAATACAGCATGCCGGAGATTATCTCTGCTGTAGAAAGCAGGAAAATTCCCTTCCGGGCGCAAAGCATGGGCCATCCGCTTATCGCTGCCCCGAAAAAAGTGGTCAACGATTTCGAGCTGGACAGAATGGGCCAGATTGCCTTGATTACCGGCTCCAACATGTCGGGCAAAAGCACTTTCCTGCGCACGATTGGCGTCAACCTCTGCCTGGCCTACGCCGGTGGCCCTGTCGATGCCAGCGGCTTGCAGACGCGGCTGTTCAAGCTCTTCACCAGCATGCGCGTCAACGACTCCGTAACCGAAGGCTATTCCTACTTCTATGCTGAAGTGAGACGCCTGAAGGCTCTGTTAACTGCCCTGGATAAGAGCGACCTGCCCCTCTTTTTCCTCATCGACGAAATCTTCAGAGGCACGAACAACCGCGAGCGGCGCATCGGCAGCGAATCGTACATCCGGGCGCTGGCCGGGCGCAATTGCCTGGGGGTGATCTCCACGCATGACCTCGCACTGGTGAAACTGGCCGACACACTGCCTGAAATTGTGAACGAACACTTCCGCGAAGATGTCCTCGACGGCCATATGGTCTTCGATTATATCCTGCGCCCTGGTCCTTGCCCCACTACGAACGCCCTGATAATCATGCAGATGGAGGGTCTACCCGTGCAGATGCCGCCGGAGTCAGATTAATAGTTGTACTCACAGTTTCCGTCGCATGAACACAGAGAGAGACAGGTAAGAATGGTAAGTGTTAAGCATCTATCATTCTTGCCTGTCCCTCTACATGCTCTGTTATCCCACAAGCAGACCCAGGCTATAGATAAGCATAGCCAGAATAAAGCCAACCGACATAAGCATAGAGCTAAAGTCTTCATTGTAGTTTAAGAAGCTGCCACCGTTAAAACCGGCCCCCAGCGTAAAGAGAAAGCCAAGAACTGCTACAATGATCCAGTTCCTCTTACGAGCCACAATGGCAGCGATCAATAAGGCCAGCGTCAAAACGACCAGCACCAGTCCCAGGAGAGCATGCAAGAACAGCCACAACGGAGAGGAAGGGAACGTTATCGCCCACTTCACGCTTTGCACAACTCCTGAAAAGTATTCGGGGGGATTGGCTCCCGGATGATTGGAGGGAATGGTAACAAACAGGTTAACCGCCATCCCAAGTAAAAATTGGGCGGCAAGCAGAACGAGGATCACGGCGGTCAACCCGCGCAGGCGTGGCGATGTTGCTACGCGAGTGGTGGGTCCGGCTTGAGTTTTTATCATCAGGGCTTCTCCTTTACATAATTTGTATTCTTTCCCGTCATACCTTTCTCCTTCTCGTCTTTCATTTACCTGAATGCATAGCTAACCAATGAGCCAGTGCTCGACCTCTGCTCGAAGCCGGTCGAAATCGACGGCTTCTGGATTCGTCAGAGCATGCAGAGCCGTACCTTTGAACAGGAGAATCAACAAAGTTGCCATATGTTCTGGCTCCAGATCCGCACGGAAGAGTCCCTGCTCTCTGCCGCGACGCAGTATCCTCTCAAGGTAGGCATGCCACCCTTTCTCTAACCACTGGAGTTGCTCGCGTATCGTCGGGTCGTGCAGCGAGCGCAGAGTAAGCTCGTTCATCACAACGAACACCTCCGGTTTTTCTCGCGACAGATACTGCATCTCTGCCACCTCTGCCTGGATTTGCTCCAGTGGTGTCTTTATTTCAAAAGGAGAACCTGGCAGGTGTGCCATCATAAATTGCTTGAGAAGATACTCGACCACACCCTGAATGAGGTCTTGCTTGTGCGCGAAGTAATAGTGCAACGTGGCAATATTGACCCCTGCCCGCGCAGCAACATCTCTTGTCCGTAACCGTTCAAAGCCACCTTCCGCAATGAGATGATAAGCCGCCTCTACCAACGACTGCCGTCGTTGTTCACCCTGCGTTCTGGGCGTTGTCCCTTCGCTGAGAATCTGATTGGCTACCGTATCAATGTCTTGAGGAGTTCGTTCGGTCTCTTTCATACAGGCCCTCCTGACTAATCACTTAATTGATGATAGCGCAAAGCAATAGTTTTGTCAATCAATTGATTGATTAGCCCGATTTCATTGCTTCGCAAATGAAACACCTTTACTGATAGGAACGTGAGGAGAGTAGGAGCTTTATTAACTCGCTCCGTTGAAGGGATGAGCGGTAATGGTGCAGTCAGGAACTCAAGGCAATTGTGATGAAAGGAGAGATAAGGAACGATGTCAAAATTAACAGACAAGGAACGCGAAGAACTTCCAGATAAGGATTTTGCATTCCCGAAGGAACGGAAAGAGCCGCTTGAGAACGCGAGCCACGTGCGCGACGCGATCGCACGCTTCGATCAGGTCGAGGATGTGACGAATAAAGAGCGTGACGAGGCATGGAAGCGCATTCAGGCGGCGGCGAAGAAGTTTGGCGTTGACCTGCACGAAAAGGATTGGCGCGAACTCTTCACACGCAACAATCGCCCCATCCCGAAAGATTAAAGTCCGCGGCGGAGGCCAGCATTCCCGTCTCGCGTACGCCTGGACTGCGAATGAGGACGACATCTTTGCCCGTAGCGCGAATCCAGGTTGTCGGCTCAATCGGCGCGCCGCTCTGGTAGCGCTCCAGCGCCCCTTGCAGGGCAGCACGATCGGAAGGACGATATATGAAGAACCTGGCCTGCCGGATGACTCCAGAACTGGCAGTGAAACGACACAAGATATCGTAAATCGCCAGACTGCGCTCCGTGGAGAGCGGTAGCCCTCCCTGCTGCCCATCCCGGTGCGTTGTCTCGGTCATCCACGCCTCGGCTGGCATTGCCGCAGGTCGCTCCGCCCAGTTGTAGACAGGGAAGGCATCCCGTGGGAAGCTTTCGAGGAAGTACTCAGGCTCGTTCGGGGATTGTAAACATGTGCCTCTTTCTTCTGGCCCGATGAGATATACATGCCTGGCTGGCTGCATTGCCATCTGAATCAGATGTACCCCATCCTTTGTGAAAAGTCAAGGTTATAAACGGCATTTTTTACGTTTTTATGTGCAAATTGAATTTATATGCATATTGCATACATATTCAGAACGTATGTGTGATATAGTTACCAGAGACAAGCTGCACAGCTCTTTCTCAGAGATGCATTGTTAGAAGGAGATATTTTTATGGAGATTTTGCGCACACCCGCTGAATGCTTCGCCAACCTGCCTGGTTATGCCTTTGAGCCGCACTACGTGGAGGTCAATGGCTTGCGCATCCACTACGCGGACGAGGGGCCAGCCAACGCCGAACCGGTGCTTCTAATGCACGGGGAGCCATCATGGAGCTATCTCTATCGCAAGATGATTCCCATCATCACAGCGGCTGGTTATCGTGCCATAGCACCCGACCTGGTAGGTTTTGGCCGCTCCGACAAACCGGCGCGGCGCGAGGATTACACCTACCAGCGCCACGTGGGCTGGATCACCGGCTTTATTGAGGCGCTGGACTTGCGGAACATCACCCTCGTCTGCCAGGACTGGGGCGGCTTAATCGGCCTGCGCATAGCAGCCGAGCAGGAGGATCGTTTTGCCCGCATCGTCGCCGCCAATACGGGACTGCCGACTGGCGATCAGTCGATGGGTGAGGCATTTCTGGCCTGGCAGCGCTACTCGCAGCAGGTTCCCAACTTCCACGTCGGCGGCATTGTCAAAGGCGGCTGCGTCACCGACCTCGCCCCCGACATCGTCGCCGCGTATGACGCGCCCTTCCCCGATGATCGCTACAAAGCCGGAGCGCGCCAGTTTCCCATGCTCGTCCCGACCTCACCCGACGACCCCGCTGCCCCTGCCAATCGCAAAGCCTGGGAAGTCCTGACGCGCTGGGAAAAACCCTTCCTCACAGCCTTCAGCGACTCCGACCCCATCACACGGGGCGCGGACCGCCTTTTCCAGCGCCTCGTCCCCGGCGCAAAAAACCAGCCTCACACCACCATCGTCGGCGCCGGTCACTTCTTGCAGGAAGACAAAGGCCCGGAACTGGCCGAGGTGGTTGTGAATTTCATAGAGCGGAACAAAATATAAAAATACGCAGCCAGCTATCAGGAGCATCTCATGATAATACTTCATCTGAACTCTTCTAGCCGGCTGCCTCCACGAACGAGCGGACGGAGTTAGCCGCGAAAAATCTTGCGAATGAGGCGCGTTGCTACCGCAATCGCAATGGCCTCCATAAGTACGCCCCGCAGTCCTAAACGCTTACGTTTTGCCATTTTCATACCTCCCTGTATGCGCTAATCATCTTTCAACAACCGATTCCATTGTGCCGTTGTTTTCTGATTATGTCAAGCACCTTCCTACTTAACAAACATAACCATACGTACTCTATCACGCAGCCAATCAATCGCTGTGATACATCTTTGTATACGATATATCTTGCTAAAGGTTGTTCTTTCTCCGTCAATAGCGTATGCTTTTAAATGTAAAATAGCTGAACGTTTGCAGCAAACAAACATAGGAGCAGAATATGCTTGATACAGTGCAACTCAATCCACCGGCAGTCTTGAAAGAGATGGCAGAGGCGACGAAGGCCATTGGCTTTACGATGGGGTCGGATATGCAGACCGGCTCGCTCTTGCGCACGCTGGCAGCAAGCAAGCCAACCGGAACGCTGCTGGAGCTTGGCACGGGAACAGGGCTGGGAACGGCATGGATACTGGACGGCATGGGACCACAGACGCGGCTCATCTCGGTTGATCGAGACGAAAGAGCACCGGCCATCGCCAGAAAGTTCCTCGGCAGCGACCCGCGAGTGACATTTCTCACAATGGATGGAGCGCAGTTTCTGAGCAGCATGCGCCAGCAGGGACGCAACTTCGATTTCATTTTCGCTGATACATGGCCCGGCAAGTTCAAGCAGCTTGAAGACGCTCTTGCCCTGCTCGCTCCCGGCGGCTTCTACATCATCGACGACCTGCTGTTCCAGACCTCCTGGGAGGAGGAACGGCCACGGCTCGTCCATCGCCTGATCTCCACGCTCGAACAGCGCCAGGACCTGCGCATCACCAAACTCAACTGGTCAACCGGCTTGATTGTGGCAACAAAGTTTAGTTGAGGAGAAACGCGCATGTACGCACGAACCACCATCGCTCAATTTTATCCAGGTACAACGGAGGAAGCCCTGCATATTGTCAGCGACATCATGCTTCCGCGCGCCCGCGCACAATCTGGCTTCCAGGGCGCTCTCATCCTGCGCCACCCGGATAAAGACCAGGGCATCATCATCACCCTCTGGGAAACCGAGGACGATCTGCTGGCAAGCGAAGCCCCTGAAGATATCCAGGCCGATGTGGAGAGACTGGGCGAACTCATCAAGAAAGATTCTCGCCAGGATATCTATGATGTGTTCTTCCGGGACTGGCTCGCTGTGCCTTGAAAGAGGTTTCATCTCCTCTTACTGCTTTGGATGTAATTGACCAGGGCCACGAACACGCCGACATTAGGTATTGTGGAAGCCTGAATGAGCTTCCAATTGCCTCGCTTATTGCCCTCTTTCTTGATGGAAAGGAACCCTCGATTGACCTTAATCTCCTTAACCTGATACCAGGGAAGCAGCTCCTTGCCGTCGCTCACCCCCTGCTGGTTCAGACTGATCTTGCCAAAGGAAAGGGTTTGACCAGCCTGATAGGCAGCGATGGAGCGAGGCCAGAGCGTACGGGCGCTCTCACCGGCGATGGCATTGCCCAGCGCTTCGACGTTGTGGATATTGTCATTGAATTTGAACGTTGCACCATCGTAGCGCCGCAGCGTGTAGCGATGCGTTGATCCTGTATAGATGCCATACCTGTAGGTTCTGACAACCTTCTGCCAGAAGGCTTCCACCTGATCCCAGCGAATCGCCTCGGTTTTCCCGCTATGCTGGTAGAGCAAACCGCCGGGGCAGACATAGACGTGTATATCGCGAGACTGTACCGCGTCCACAACAGTCCACATCGCAGCAGCGAGACACATCACGCTTAAAATCACGACCGCGATCACGGCTGAAAGCAGAAGCGAGGAGGAACCGAGAATTGCCACAACGAGAAAGCCCAGTCCTCCGGCAAAGAGAATCGCTACCGCAATGGATTTTCTAACCGTGAATTTTGTCCTGTATTCGACAGTTGGCATTCCCAGATTATACGAGGCCATGACCTGGCGCGCCTCTGGAGTAAGTGGCTGAAGCATAATCTCTCCTTCCGACCATTTTTGTCTCTTAATAGTTGTTTGAACTTGTAAAGCAGGGGGACTTACTTGCCATTGTACGCATTATATGAAAATAATGACAATAACACAATTCACACCAGAAATGTGAGTGTCCTCACTTCTGTCCTGGTAACAAGCCAGAAGTGAGGACACTCACATCAGAAAAGACACACTCCCCTTAATCAGTGACCGACGCTTTCCCTAGACGTCGGGAAACGCTGCGCGGGGCGGTTGCGATGCTGCTGTCGGCTCTGGAGCGCGGAACCACGTGCCAGGTTTCCAGGGCAGGCCGATGGCGGGTAGTAACACGCTGTCAAAGCCAATCCAGCCGCAGACGCGCCAGGAGAAGACGAGGAACAGGCCAAACATGCCCAGCACCGGGTTGATACTGACCGTGCCAGCCAGCAGGTAGTTGAGGTTCATCAGCACACCGAAGCCAGCCGCGATACCCGTCAGGACGCCCAGCAGGACACCGAGGCCAACGGCAACTTCACCCCAGGTAACGATGAACGAGAAGAAACCGACGTTGGGAAGCACCACATGCTGAAGGAACCAGGCATACCAGCCCTGTACAGCCGGATTGGCGCCCGAAGATTTGGCTAAGGCACCGGCCACAAACCCGGCCAGCGCTTTGCCACTGGTTCCCCAGACGGGCGAGGTCACTTTTTCCCATCCGGCCAGGAACCAGGATGCTCCAACTTCCATACGTAACACAAACCACAGCTCGGAAGCCCCTGTCGAACCCAGGAAGAATTTCGAGATTGCAGGTTCCGGGAAGCGCCCCTCAGCAGAGGACGGCTGCAAAGCGGAACGCTCCTGCGCAAATTCGACGAAGGCCAGGATCAACGCGAGAACGAACATGATAAGTAAGGCGACCCCCCAGTAGTCATCGGCAGTCTGACCGGTTATATTCCAGATGATATGAAACAAGGTCCACACTGCTGCGATAATGACAATAGGAAGTCCCAGCCAGAACGTTGTGTTTCTTTGACTTGACATTACTCTTTCTCCTTTCGGATGAATTTCTGTACTGTGAAAACCTTTCACACCTATAGAATAGATTTGTCACCTCACAGCCAGATCACAAAAAAGGTCGCTTAAATCACGAGCGTCTCTCATTTCTCGCGCTAGCGCCAGGAAGCTTGACAACCTTCCCAAAAAGATATATCTTTTGGCCAGGCCCGCAAGAGCTTTCAGGGAGAAAACGGGCTGCGCATTCAGGAAGCCGCGAACCCACGCTCTGCAGGAATTCGTACATACAATCAGGATGTAAGCAGCAATTCCGCACTGTGCTCTATCGCGCTCCTCATCAATACTGGCGCGACGATATCTGTTATGCTGGCAGCACAGAGCAGGAAAAAACGTATCAGGACAAAGTTGAAGGAGATACAATGAGTGATGTAAGCAGGCCAGATGAGTTGGTAACAAGGATCCAGGGTGTTGGACGGTGGACACTGGAGGTGGTGGAGTCGAGCATGATTACACCTCGCATGCACCGCATCAGCTTGAGAGGGTCAGATTTTGGCGGCTTTAGCTACCTGCCCGGACAGGATGTGATGCTGTGGGTTTCGGCAGATGAGGGGCGTATGCTCTACCGGCGCTATACGATCCGACATTTCAACCGCGAGACGGAGACCCTTGACCTCGATATCTTCGCGCATGGAAAGGGAGGGCCAGGGGAACACTGGGTTCAAACAGTTCGACCCGGCAATGAGGTTGAGGTTGTCGGCCCGCGAGGGAAGATCTCGCTTGTAGACGCGCCCTGGCATCTGTTTGCCGGAGACGAGACGTATATCCCGGCAACATTTGCGATGCTCGAAGCGCTGCCCGCAGGAACACCCGCCTGGGCTTTTCTCGAAGTGGCAGGCCCCGAGGAGGAGCAACCGCTCTCCGTAACCGCCGACGTCCGACTGACATGGCTCTATCGAGGCAATGCCACCCCTGGCGATCCTGCTGGCCTTGTCGCGGCGCTTGAGCTGGCATCGCTGCCGACGTCTGCTGGCCACGCCTACATAGGGGCGGAGCTTCAGGTCGCCAGGACATTGCCTCGCATCCTGGAGGCTCGCGGTTTCGACCGCAACCAGATCTCATCTAAGGCGTACTGGGGACGCGGTCGAGCAAATGCCAGCATTGGCGAGCCGAAGGAGAATGATGAGGGCAAGTAAGTAGCACCCTCTCAAAAGAAAAGATACGTAGGTCACATACGTAGTCCTACCAATGTATCCTCATCTCTCATGGGTTATATTTGCAGTAACGACCGGGTAACGTCTGATCTGATAAAGGAGGCTCTGGAAACGTATGGACCTTCGCTTATAGCGCAAAATGGGACATGTTGGCTCTATAGCAGAGCAAAATAGAGCGGGGTCATTATGACCCTGCTCTATTTTGCTCTGCAAACAGACTCTTGCAAGCGGATACACGTAGATGCGCGGTTTCATTGCTTACCTCTTAAAAAGTTCTTTCTGGCGCTGCCAATCTCACCTGCGTGATGATGGAGTCGATTGCCTGCCTGGGAACCGCTTGCCCCAACGTCCCTCGGGTCAACAATCTCTGGACAAACTGAACAGCGTGGTGGCCTGCTCTCCTCACAGGCCACCACAATCTCAGGATTTTCAGGAAGGGCCTATCCCTGCTGTGGCGCAGCAGTAAAGAGAGCAACATGGTTGCCGGTGGGGTCAGTGAATATAGCGAACCAGCCAACCTGGGGAATCTCGGTTTTGGGAAGCACGGTCTTGCCACCATGCTGCTCAACGCTGGCAAGCGAGGCATCGATATCGCTGGTGCCGATGTAGACGAGCAGGCTATCGGGCTTGTACTGAACCATACCGCTATCGCCTGCCGAGACGAAACCTCCGCCGGGTCCACCCTCGGCAGCGAACATCGTATAGTTGAGCGGGGGGTCGGTCCGAAGATTCCAGCCAAAAACGTCGCCGTAGAACTTGCTGGTAGTCGCCACGTCAGTCGCCGGAATTTCGATGTGAACGATCGGGTGATTGGCCATGAAAAAAACCTCCTTGTGTTACGTGTCAATAGCTTCAACAGAAACAGAAACGCCAGGGATAGGATTCACGTCAGGGTCTTAATGGTTGTATCGTAGGATTACCAGACAAAGTATAGAATATATGTTCTATCCTGTCAAGAGTCGTAGGAAATCTGGCAGTTTCAGGAATTTTCATAGGGGGGTAGGGTCAGGGCGCAGGCAAGCTACGTCCTGACCCCATTCTGTCCTGGTCTCACCCCTCGCTCTGGTCTGGCATCTGTGCCAGAGAGGATTTGACTTCGACGTAGCGGGCAAGGATGAAGACGAGGTCGGAAAGACGGTTCAGGTAGCGCACAACCTCACCGTTCTGGATGACGCCATCGTGCAGCAGCTTGACGGCCATGCGTTCGGCGCGGCGAATGATGGTGCGGGCGAGGTCGAGCGCAGCCCCATCAAGGGTATCGCCTGGAATGATAAACTTATTGGGGATTTCTACCTCTTTTTTGAGTTCCTCTTCCACCTGTTCCAGGCGCTGCACGTGCTCGGTCGTCATACGGAACCCCATTTTTTCGTAGTTCTCCGGCGGCGTCGCCAGTTCGGCCATCAGCAGATAGAGCTCCTGCTGAACGCGATAGATGACCTCCTTGACCTTCGGGTCCTGGGCGACAGCGCGTGCAAGGCCGAGGGCAGAGGTGGCCTCATCGACCGTTCCGAAGGTATCGGGGCGGACATCATATTTCGGCACGCGCTGCTCGCCCAGCAGCCCTGTGTATCCTGTATCCCCTGTGCCCGTTGTGACCTTTGCCAATGCTCTATCCTTTCGCGAATTTAGCTTTTCAAGTAGCGATATGCCCTGCTGACGCGCCGCCAGTCCAGCTCTCGCCCGCGCACCGGGCGCTCCTCGTCTAGAGGCTCCAGCAGATTCATGGAGAGGAAACGCCGCCGCAGGTTCGAGAGGTCAATTGGCTCCCCAGCAGGGAAAAAGGCCTTGTAGAGCAGCGCCGCCTCGGCCAGTGTGAGTATGCCATCACCTCTCACAGGCTCTTTGACGACGCTCAGCGGTCTCGTCTCTTTGCCATGCATACCCTGTTCATCCGGTCTCCACCAATCATTGCCACTATTTCCGATAGATTGAGTATCTACCACGCCCATGTCGGCAAGGTAGCGCAAGACAATTTCGGGGTCGCGCTGCACCTGCGAGCGGAGCGTATGCAAAGCAGCCTGAATCATCGGCATCACATCGGCATCAATAGCGCGCTGGCCAGATTCAACCTCGGCCACCGGTGTCCAGCTCACCTGGAGACTTGGGACGCTCTGCCGCCGCAGGTAAGGTCGCAATTCATCGCGATTGGCGCGCAGCAGCACGCTGTGAATGAGCGAGACAGCCGCACCCTGCTCTGTACTGCCCCAGACGTAGACCTGCTGCTCCTGCCAGCCAGCCTTTAACTGGAACAACGAGGCCTGCGACGGCCACAGCAAAACCGCCTCCATTGTGCGCTCCACCGCGTCCGGCACCGACTCGTTCCCCAGCACGATACGCATAGGAGGTCCCCACGGACCATCACGCAACAGCACCCACAAAGACCAGTCGCGAATAGCGAAAATGACCACACTGGCCGTCACAATCAACCGGCGTGGCACGCTCTCCCGCGCCGCCTGCTCCTCTGGAGAAGATTTCTGCCCGCTAACCGATGTACTCATGCTTTATCCCACGTATATATTGATGGTCTGTTGACCATCGAGAATGTATGTTTACTATAGCATGTTTGTTGAGATATTGCCATATCTGCATCACCCACTATCAGCGCAAGTCTGGAGATTCTGCCGCCGCTTTGCAAAAGAGTTCATTGCACAGCAGTTCTAGACAAAATTGAGCGTTTGCAAACACAGGAACCATTGCTCTTCATACCGGTATGAAGAGCAATGGTTCCTGTGTTTGCTCTATTGATGAGCGGAAAGGAGCAGGATGAAGGCTCCCTCCGTGAAGTAACGCGGATGATTCGATTAGTGAATAAAATGGATCAGCAGATCGTACAGACCCAGCGCGGCGGCTGTGACAAGGATGCCTGCCAGTATCAGACGATATTGTACCATAATAGCTTTCTTATCAAGGGCTATTGCTTTGGCCCCGGTCGTCTTGCGTTGTTTTTCCTGCATATCTTTGTTCCTCATAAAGACTGAACCTGTCCTCAGTGTGTTTCACTGATTCCTGTCTTCATTAGTAGATACGTATATTCCGTTTGGAAAGTTGTATCTGCCTACAGTATACCCAATAGCAGTGCATATTGCTATGAAAAAATCCACAAATTTATACTATCTGCTCGCTTTCGTTTATCAAACGAAGCATTTCACAGAAAGCCAGTGCCGCACGTGAAAGTTGTTTGTCTACGCGCTGTACCAGACTGATCGGCGCCCGCAATTCTACCCCTGTAATAGGGATACGCATGAGGTCGCCCACAGCCAGTTCGCGCTGGACCGCACTGGCGGAGAGAATGGACGCGCCTACACCGTTGATCACCATCTGTTTGATAGCCTCGTTATCCGGCAGCACGAGCAGGGGTTCTACTTTGACACGATGTTGCAGCAGCGCGTGCTCGACCACCTCTCGTATGCCGCTTCCCTGCTCGCGCAGCACCAGTTCCCCATTTCGCAATGATTCCGGTTCCAGCGTCTCCAACCCCTGCCAGTGATGATCGGGATTTACTACCAGAATCAATTCGTCATAAGTGAAGATCTCAGCATGCAGTTCGGGAGGTAATAGAGCAGGATCACCCTCGACCAGTCCAAAATCCATTTCCCAGTTCAAGATCGCTTCCACAATCTCATGAGAATTGAGAATGTTCACATGGAGGTGAACATGGGGATAGCGACGACGGAAGCGGGCGACAATGGAAGGAAGCAAATAGACGCCGGTTGTCCTGTTGGCGGCAAGCGTAATTTCACCGGCATCGGCATCGCGCAGATTCGCCAGCGCCTCTTCCATCTCGCGCTCAAGCGCAAACAGGCGGCGCGCATAGGAATAGAGAACGCGCCCGGTATAGGTCAGGACAATACGCCGCCCCTGCCGCTCAACCAGTTCCATGCCAATTTCGTGCTCCAGGCTCTGAATAATCTTCGTCACAGCGGGCTGGCTCAGTACCAGTTCCTCCGAGGCCCGAGTGATATGTTCGTGCTCAGCCACCTTCAAAAAGACTCGCAAATGGTAGAGATTCATATATACACCCACAGACAGCTTCACGCAATACAGGTCTCTCAGCGGAGAGAACGTGGGAAAAACTTCACCCTGCTATTGTACCTCATTGTTCGTCTTCAAGCGAGGGGTAAGTTAGCAAGAGCTTAATAACCTCCAATCATATTTTCTCTCTCATTCATACCAATTTTTACATAACCAAAAAGAATGTATCAAATAACTTGATGGAATGACTCACGATATGTTATGCTTTTCCTGAGCAATCAGCGTCTCTCGAAAAGCGTATACCAACCGGGGATTAGTATACTATATTTTGTAACTACAGTTACATATATTTATCTTGCGGCTGTTTAGCTTTCTTAGTTAGTCATGATTTTTCTTGATTTTAAGCAATTTATCGACCACTCCCTTGACTTTTATTTGTCTTTCAGGTATATTTGAACACGATAGTAGTAACAGTGGTTACAAAAATATGATGAGTTGCTTAACATACTAATAGTGGGAGGTCAGTCTCAAGCAGTGTGGAAAGATGAGGAAGTATGATATTTCAGGAAGGAGATGTCTTGCAATCCTGGCTGCTATTTCTGTACAAAGGACAAGGAGAGTAATTATGTCAAACGGTCGTCTTGTCATCCTCTTATCCTGCTAAAAGGAGGCACTTTCGATGAAAAGAATGTTCCGGTATAGCGCGCATCTTATGGCGCTCGCGGTCATGTTTACCCTGCTACTGACAGCTTGCGGCTCACAAAGTTCGGGTAGTAATGGATCATCGACCGTAACGGTCAACCTGGGCTATTTCCCGAACATGACCCATGCTGTGGCGCTTGTCGGCGTAGCGCGTGGCACATTCCAGCAGGCACTTGGCTCCAATGTCAAGCTGGAGACGAAGACCTTCAATGCCGGGCCTGCCGAGATTCAGGCACTCTATGCCGGCGATATCGACATTGGCTTCGTCGGCCCCAGCCCGGCTGTCAGTGGCTACATCAAGAGCAACGGTCAGGCCTTGCGTATCATTGCTGGTGCTTCCAGCGGCGGCGTGCTCTTCGTCGTGCGACCAGGGGCAAACATTAACAGCCCGCAAGACCTTGCCGGGAAGAAACTGGCCGATCCGCAGGTTGGCGGCACGCAGGATGTCGCGCTGCGCTACTACCTCCAGCAGCATGGGCTCAAGCCAGCCGATAAAGGCGGTAATGTGCAGATCATCTCAACCGATAACGCCACCATCCTGTCGCTCTTTAAACAGGGCAGGATCGACGGTGCCTGGATGCCAGAACCCTGGGCTACACGTATGATTGTCGAGGGACACGGCAAAGTTTTCCTCGATGAGCGCTCGCTGTGGCCCAACGGGCAGTTCACCACGACAGACATTGTGGTGCGCACAGCTTTCATGAACCAGCATCCCGATCTAGTCAGCAAGTTCTTGCAGGCCGATGTAGAGACAGTGCAGTACATTCAAAACAATACCCAGAGCGCGCTGAACCTGGTGAACAGCCAGCTTAAGCAGATTACAGGCAAAGGGCTGGCAAGCAATGAGTTGACACTTGCCTTCAGCCACATGAGTGTCACCTACGATCCGATTAGCAGTTCGATCAGTACGCAGGCGGATAGAGCCTATACCCTGGGTTATCTGGGCAGCAGCAATCCGAACTTGACCGGCCTGTACAACCTCGGCCCGCTGAACCAGGTGCTGACCGCTAAGGGATTGGCGACAGTTTCCGGGCCGTAGCCGTCATGCCAGCAAGCCAGATCGACCTTACATATCAGCCAGGAGGAAAGGTAAAGGATATGTTTCGTCAGCTTACAGTAAGTGATAGCGAACATATGGAGCACGCAAACGGGAAACAGCAGCCCGTGCTGACCGCGCCGGGCGGAATCTCGCTCAAGATCGAAGATGTCAGCAAGGTTTTCAGCGGGCGGACCGGAACAGTACAGGCCTTGCAACTGGTCAATGTGGACGTGGAGGCGGGAGAATTTGTCTGCCTGCTCGGCCCCAGCGGCTGTGGTAAATCGACGCTGTTGAGCATTATTGCCGGGCTTGAATCGGCCACGACGGGTACCATCTATGCCGATGGTCGCCCGATACACGGCACGGGCACAGAGCGCGTCCTGCTCTTCCAGGAAGCCGCGCTCTTTCCCTGGCTGGATGTCCAGCGTAACGTCGAGTTTGGCCTGCGGCAGGCCGGGATGCGAGGCAAGGAGCGGGCGGCCCTCGCCCGGCGCTTCATCGAACTGGTGCATTTGAAGGGCTTCGAGCGCAGCTACGTCCACCAGCTTTCCGGCGGCATGCGCCAGCGCGTGGCGATTGCCCGCGCGCTGGCCATCGACCCGGCCATCCTGCTCATGGACGAACCCTTCGGCGCGCTGGATGCGCTGACACGCGACCGGCTGCACGCCGAACTGGAATCCATCTGGGCCTCCACCCGCAAGACGGTCATCTTCGTGACACATAATGTCCGCGAAGCAGTCGCGCTCGGTGATCGCGTCCTGGTCTTCTCTCCTCGGCCAGGACACATCGTGCGCGAATTCCGCGTCACGCTGCCCCGCCCGCGATCATTAGAAGATCGCATCTTAGTGGAGCAAACGGCGGAGATCATGGCGGTGCTGCGCGAAGCAATGGGAGCGTCCGAGCAGGAACAAGAACGGGAGAGAACGAATGGCTAAGGCAATAGCGGTACCGCAAGAAGAGCGCAAGAGCGCGATCAATCCGACGGTGAAATCGTGGATACGCCGTCTCATTTTCTTCGCCTTTTTGCTGGCATTGTGGCAAGGAATTGCCACAAGCGGCGTCTGGCCCGATTACCTGTTTCCGGGGCCATTAACCGTTTTAAATTCGCTGGTAAGCGGCTTTCAGAACGGCCTGTTTTTCCAGGCCACGCTGGTCAGTTTGAGGCGACTCGCACTTGGCTATGCCATCTCTACAGTGGTTGGGATAACACTCGGCCTGCTGATTGGACGCTACCGCATGGTTGAAGAGACAATAGGTTCGCTTGTGCTGGGCCTGCAGGCATTGCCCAGCGTGTGCTGGATTCCGCTCGCCTTACTCTGGTTTGGTCTCACAGAGCAGGCCATGATCTTCGTCGTGGTCATGGGCGCGGTCTTCTCAATAACACTTGGTGTGAATGCAGGTGTCAAAAACACGCCGCCCATCTATCTCAAAGCGGCGCGCAACCTGGGAGCAACCGGCCCTCGTTTGACAGTGCAGGTCATCTTGCCAGCGGCCATGCCCGCCATCGTGAACGGCATGAAGCAGGGCTGGACCTTCGCCTGGCGCTCGCTCATGGCTGCCGAGTTGCTCTACACAACACTGAGCCTGGGCAACCTGCTGGAAACGGGGCGCGATCTTCTCGATGCAGGACAGGTCATGGCAGTGATGGTGCTCATCATTCTCATCGGCGTCACTCTTGATGGGCTGATCTTCGGGCCGGTTGAGCGCCTCATGCGCGAGCGCTGGGGCCTGCAAAAATAGCGGAGAAAGGGGATACAGCCGGAATAATTTCAGAGCTGAAAATGTTGTGGTCTATGGCAAAGGCGCCAGAGCGTGCTCACCGGGTTTAGAGCAGGAAGCAAGAGTATTTGCAGTTTGCAAAAGGAGTAATTATGGCTGAAAACAGTGGTTACGCCAATCCAGATGTGCTGGTAGACGCCGAATGGGTGGAACAGCACTTGCATGACCCAAATGTCCGGCTCATCGAGGTCGACGTGGATACAAGCGCCTATGAGCAGGGACACATCCCTGGTGCAGTTGGTTTCAACTGGCAGAAAGAACTCCAGGATCAAGTTGTGCGCGCCCCCGTGAGCAAAGCTCAACTGGAAGATTTGTTGAGCCGGGCCGGAGTCAGCAACGACACAACAGTTGTACTCTACGGAGATAATAACAACTGGTTCGCGGCCTGGGCGCTCTGGCTGCTTAAGTACTACGGCCACAGGGACGTGCGCCTTCTCAATGGTGGCCGCGCCAAGTGGCTGGCCGACAAGCGCGAGATTAGCACAGAGGTTCCCTCCTACCCACGCACCAATTACAGCGCGAGCGAACCAGACAACAACATTCGTGCGTTCCGCGACTACATCCTGAGCCACCTGGGCGAGAACAGCTTCACGCTCGTTGATGTGCGCTCGCCAGCCGAATACAGCGGACAGTTGCTCGCCCCTGCTAACCTGCCACAGGAAGGCGCGCAGCGCGGCGGTCACATCCCCGGCGCAGCCAACATCCCCTGGTCGCAGGCCGTACGGGAAGACGCCACGTTCAAGTCGCCTGAAGAACTGCGCGCTCTCTACGAGGGCAAGGGTGTCACCCCCGACAAAGAAGTTATCGCCTACTGCCGTATCGGTGAGCGTTCGGCCCACACCTGGTTCGTTCTCACCCAGCTCCTCGGCTACCCCACCGTCCGCAACTACGACGGCTCCTGGACCGAATGGGGCAGCCTCATTGGCGCACCCATTGAGAAGTAAGAAATTGCGCCTTCTCAACAAAAACCTTCTGCCGATTTAAGAATTGGCAGAAGGTTTTTGCTATCTTCGCATCCTATTCTTGCCTAAAATTCTTGCGATTCAACAAAGATTTTGCTATACTGAGAAAACTCAACTGTAGTAACAGCGATGAGGATCAGGATAAGAAGGCTAATCGATTTTTTATGTTATATCCGATAAATGACTAGAAGTGAGGTTCAGGTGACTTCGAGCAAGCAGAATCAAGCAGAATGAGGCACATATCAAGCTTACCCGCGTATTTCGCTATCTTCAGGCACTTAACCTCCGGCGTAACCCTGCCCAACGAGAAATAGGAAACCAGCCCTGGGTTCTGTGGTTCCATGATCTCCCTGATCATCCTTGTATCCGTATTGGCACAGTCCCTACGAAAAGGGTAGACGTCGAAGATAATGACGATGATACAACCGCAGAGCAGGTGGAAACCAAAGCTAGTTCCCAAGAAGAAAACGTCATTCTCAAAATTAAGCGTCCGAGACTCATACCACCGCCTGAACCACCAGTTGAACTTATTGACTGGCTCCAGACAGGCTGGCAGCACTTCAATGGCGCGGTGGCAGTGAAACCTACACGCACCAACAGAAATACAGCAAACGGGGAATTCAGTCTTGTTAAATTTGAAGATGACCCGCGAAGGCAGTCGCTCCTGGAAACATGGGTGGCGCAACGCAATCGCTGGCTTGAGGCCGAGCGTTCCAGTTATCAAGCAATGAGCGTTTTTGAGAAGCTCTATGCTCTTCAGGCGCAGATCGAACGTGAGGCCGAGCGTTTAGAACTGGTACTGGGCAATGGTGTGCTGAACTGCCAACTCTCCGATGGCAACAGCATTCACCATCCAATCTTGCTCTTACGCCTCCAGTTGGAATTTGACCCCACCATTCCTGAATTCACGTTAAGTGAGGTAGATCGTCCCCCTGAACTCTATACCGCTCTCTTCCCATCCATTCCCGATGTCAATGCGACAGCCATCAGCAAATGTCGGGAAGACCTTGACCAGGGAGGGTGGCACCCGCTTGGTGGAGATGAAACGAGAAAAATTTTACAGCGGGTGGTGACACAGCTATCACCGAGAGGGCAACTGGTCGATGAAGTGCCTTTGCGGCGCAATGTAGATCAACGAATTCCCACCATCGCTCTCGATCCTGTTATTTTTCTGCGTTATCGTACGCTGGGCTTTAGCCTCGCCCTTGATTCTATCCTGGCAGATTTGCCACAACGTGACACATTGCCTGATTCTCTCAAGCGCATTGTTGGAATTGAGCATGATACATACCAACAAACAGAGCCAGAAACAACTACCTCGCTACTGACTTCGCCAAATGGGGAAGATGAGCATATCCTGCTCAGTAAACCGGCAAATGCGGAACAACTGGAGATTGCGCAAAAACTCGAGCGAGAAGGGGCCGTTCTGGTACAGGGGCCACCAGGGGTCGGCAAAACCCATTTAGCCCTGGCATTGTTGGGCAAGGCGCTGGAAGTTGGGTACTCGGCGTACTATACGACGCTGGCACAGATGGCGCACGAGCTAGAGACCGCTCATGCGCCCGCCGCACGTCGGCGTCTGTTGCGCCGCTATACCCAGCCACGCGTCTTACTGATCGACGAAATCGGCTATGCGCGCCTGTCGACCGAGCAAGCCCATTTCCTCTTTGAGATCGTGGCACTCTGACCAACATACTACAGATCGGCATCATCCACAGCGCCAATTCGTTCAAATCACGGCGCTCCACCACCCGCTCCAGGGCCAGGTGTTTCCCCTGATTCGCACGCTTACCAAACACGGAGAGAG
>Ga0209061_1001835_pt1 | contig 31289 bp, 30 predicted proteins | sample Coa_R1_10_FD_187157 | JGI IMG/M metagenome (GOLD analysis project Ga0209061, IMG submission 187157) | Surface soil microbial communities from Centralia Pennsylvania, which are recovering from an underground coalmine fire - Coalmine... | ecosystem: Environmental > Terrestrial > Soil >... | reverse complement strand
CGGCTCCTGGTCGAAGATTCGGTAAACGGCTTGGAAACCAAGGTTCGCCATCGCCAGCGGATAGGTGTTGGGATAAATCAGGCAGACTGCAATTTTGCCTCCGGGATGGCGCTCGAACAGAATGCGCTCGTGCGCCAGCCGAGCCAGCGCGCGACCGCGTTGATCGATTACCTGGGGGGCCATTGGACCTCAGTCTATCGCGTCGCTGGCGGCCTTCTCAAGGCGACCATTGGGAAGAACTATTGGCCGCAACGGGGTGGCATAACGGTCAGGGCAGCTTTGCCAGCGAACGGCTCTTTAAGGCATTGCAGCGCAACACTGGATTTCCAGCAGTAGGCCCGGAATCATCAGCGCGGACACCCCAATCGTAGCGCTGGTGTAGGTTGGTGTGCCGAGGATCCGCTTGCGTGTGTCGACGAATTTTTGGCCGTTGGCGGCGAGATCCACTACGAAACTGGTCATCTGCAGGAGCTGGCCCAGAGTGCTGCCCGCGGCGCGTAAGATTTCCTCGATGTTGCGAAAGGCCTGAATGGTCTGTGTCTCGATCTCGTGGCCGATGACTTGACCCTTGGGGTCTAATGCCGAGATGCCCGACAGGTAGAGAACGTCGCGAAAGCGCACGCAGTTGGTAAAACCAAAAGGTTCGTATGCCAATACCCCGGAGGGGGTCGGGACGATCTCGATCATTGTCGGGTCCGGCCTGCGCCTGTTGTGATTGCGGTGGGCAGCTACAGTCGGCGCCCATCGCCTCAAACCTATGCCGATTCAAGCCGCGCCCGAACGGCGATCATGCGACTGGCGAGTTCACTTTCGGTTACTAGACCCTGCTTGAGCATGATGTGAACCAGCGCGAGCAGTTGGCGCTCGGGTGCGGGAACATTGCTGTAGAGCGAATCTACCAGCTTATCTTCGGCTTGACGCCGCTCCACGGGGGGAAGCACCCCGCTCGCGGCTAAGCAGTCGCACAGAGCCACCAGACTGGTTTTCCAAGGTGGATCGGGATTGGTGACCCCGTAACGCGGGGCGAGTACACTCCAGGTTTTCTGCTCGTCGCGCAGCGCCTCAAGCAGTTTGATAGGCTCGGTCGCTACTTCACTTTTCGCGCTCATTCGCAGCCTCTGAATGAGCCGAGCCCTGGACGGGCCGGCGTGCCTTGTGAACTGGATGAACGTCTGCCGTTCTGCCCGGGCGCGGCAGGGCGACCCCAATCATACAGTCGCGCGTGACAATCTCTGCCAACTGTTCCTCGGTCCAGTTCTCGGTGCCTTCGGGTCGCACCGGGAGGACCATGAAGCGGCATTTCTGGTTGGAGTCCTCTACCCGCACCTCCACCTCTGGTGGAAGAATCAAACCGAACTCGGCGAGGACCTGACGTGGCCAACGAACCAGTCTGCGCCGGTAGTTAGTGGTGCGGTACCATTCGGGCGACATGCCGAGCAAGGGGCGCGGGTAGCACGAGCAAAGCGTGCAGACGATGACATGATGCAGGGTCGGCGTATCTTCGAGGACACGCAGGTTCATGTAATCGCTGGGGGTGCCGAAGCCGGTGGGCTCTGCCCAATCGATCCCGATCTCCTTACAGGCCTTGACCGCATCCTCCATCAGCCGCGCTTTGAACGCCGGGTCGGTCCAAGCCTTGGCTACCAAGCGAGAGCCGGCGGCCGGTCCGATCGATTCGGCCCACTCGGTAAACCTGCGATGATCTTCAGCGGTAAACAGGCCGTGTTCGATTGCGAGTTCGCGTACCGCGATCTCGAGCACCTCGAAGTCGGTGATTTCTTCCACCATCGGCGCCGCGGGATGCTCGCCACTGCCTCCCGGCTGGTGTGAATGGCTCACAGATTTGCCTCCTTCAATCCGCGCGGTCACGCGGGCTCGAGCCAGCGCTCCGGGGACTCGGTCTGGAGCGTGTCGTTGTCGAACGGATATTCAGGCCAAAGATCCTTCTGTCGGAATCGTACGATATAGTACTGCTCCAATCGGCCATCTCGGTTGAAAGCTTCATCCTCGGGGATGACGTCCTGGTAGGTATGAGCGGCGACGGTGCCCACGATCCCGCGGACATACATCTGGGTGCGGCTATAGAACAGATTGGGGAGGTCCTTGACGCGAACCCGGTCGCCCACGTTGAAGCGGGCCTTACCAGCGGTAGGCGGGAGCTTTTTTGCGGATTTACTTTTTGGCATTGCGCGCTTTGACCTCCGCAATCTTTTCCACTAATTCGACCAGCGAAATATGGTTTTTGTCCACCAGCATGCGCGCTGCCGCCAAGATCCAGCGCCCATAGTACGGGATGCCTAGATAGAGCGCATAGCCCAGGTCGTTATCCGCCCGACGTCGCCTTTCCTCGGAGTTCCAAATACCCTTCCAACCCAAAACTTCGCAGGTCACATAGGTATCGAGTTCCCATTGCTCCTCTTCCTTCTCCTCATACTGGACGGGAACGTCGAACTGACCGCCGACATCGTGGGGCGGGTGCATGTAGGCTTTGAAAAGAGGGGCGCTAAGCTCGTAATTCCAGTTTTGGGGCAGATGAATCGCCGGCTGCAACGAGCCGATAAGTTCTTGCTGCTCACGAAGGTCATAACGTGCTGGCATTAGTCTGAACCCCTATTTTTGGCTCTCCAAGCTACCCAAGGACTTGTTAACTCGCAAGATTTTTGACCCCCCCTCTTCTCCGCGTGGCCGATGGCGCCCCACCTGTGTTGGTGAACACCCCGTGGCGGTGCCGCCCTTCCGCTTACGTGCGCTCGGGGAGCGTCGAATCACTCCAGGCTGTTGAATTGCGTACCCATCATCGTGCGCCATTGCGCCCAAAAATTGCGCAGGCGGTTGTCGTCGCCGCGGGTGCCGACGCTGCTATTGGAGCCGCGGGCAATGATGCTGAAGGGGACGCCGCGACCGCTAACCCCGGCCTGCTGGAGGCGAAAGACGGGCTGATCCTCCTGTTCCAATGGGCCTAGGAACCAAGTCATGTGCTGAAAGCGGCGCTGCTCGCGCATCTCTTCACTGTCGCTCTTAAGCCCTAGCACGCGACTTTCCAGCCGCACCCGGCACGGCCCCAAGCTGCGCTGAGTATCGATGGAGATCATACTGGACCGCAGCATCACATTGATGTCGGGAAACAGCGTGACAATGTAGCCTGCCCCCTCTTTAACTCCAGGCAGTGGATAACGGCGCAACTTGTCCCACAGCTCGGGCCCCATCCCGACCGGATCCATTTTTAGATGCTGCACGGCGTGGCCATGCTCGAACAGATGGTAGGGGCCGGGCGGACTGGCGCGGCGGAAAAAAGGATGGACGAAGGGGACGTGGTAGCCGTCGCGCACGTTTTCCGCGAAGATCTTCCAGTTAACTTCGACCTCGTAGCCGTAGTATTTGATGACCTCGAACTCACCCTGGTCAAGCGGCGTGGCCAAGCTGTCGATCACTCCCTCCCCCAGCCATTGGCGCAGCGGGGGCGCTCCCGGATCGGCGTTGACAAAGATCAAGCCGTAGATGCTCTCGCAGCGCAGGCCTAACAGTGGTAGCTGCTTGGCGTCGAAGCCACTGCCGGCATACGCCTCTTCGCCGGGTACCGCGATTAAATCGCCCTCCAGCGAATAGACCCACGCGTGATAGGGACAGCGAAAAGTGCTGGCATGGCCGCAGCGCTCGGCAGTTAGCTGGGTGCCGCGATGGCGACAGGTGTTGTAGAAGGCGCGAATCTGCCCGTCCTTGCCATGCACGATCAAAAGTGGCGACTCCGCCACCGAGGTAGTCAGATAGTCGCCCGGGCGCGGAAGCTCGCTCTCGTGGCAGGCAAACAACCAGCAGCGGTCGAACAGCCGGCGCAGCTCCTGCTGGTAAACCTGCGGATCGGTATAGACCCGGTTGTCGACCAGGTTGGAAGCCGCGATTTCGGAGCTTGCCCAAGAGGGGTGCGCGGGCTTATTCATGGCATCAAAAGACCACCATTGATGTGGAGAACCTGGCCGTTAATATAATCGCTGGCTGGATCGAGAAAAAACAGCACCGCGCCGGCTATGTCGCTGGGCTGGCCGACGCGGCCCATCGGGATCGCTTCTTCCAGCGCCCGGACTCGCTCGCGTGGTACCAGATCGAGCATCGGAGTCTGGATTGGACCGGGAGCAATCGCATTGGCGGTTACGCCGCGGCCGGCGTATTCCAGCGCGGTGGACTTGATGAGGGCCTCGATCCCGGCCTTGGCGGCGGCGTAAGCCGCGCCATGACGGTAGCCCTTGCGGCCGTAACCGGAAGAAAAGGCAACGATTTTGCCTCGTTTGCGCGCTTCCATCATGGGTAGCAGCGCACGGATGGCTAAAAAAGCGCTGGTCAGTGAAACGTCCAGCACCCGATGCCATTGCGTCAGCGTGAGCTGGGCCAGCGGCGCTTCCGCCACGACTCCTGCCGCGCAGACCAGCCCCTGGATATCGTCAAATTCGCGATGAACTTTCAACACCGCCGCCGCGATCTCGGCCTCCTGGGTCACATCCAACTCGATGCTGCGGGTGGCCGCGTGCGCAGGCTTCAGATCGAACGAGATGACACGGTCGCCGCGCGCCAAAAGCGCCTGGCCAATCGCCGTGCCCAGACCGCCGGCGCCGCCCGTGATGATTACCGTAGCCATTGCACCAGCTTTAATTGCATGGCTGGGACATATCAAGCGCGATACGGTTAAGCCATCGACGTACCAGCGCGCGGCGTGTCAGGCGCCGCTTGCAATCGCGCCGACGCGACGGCAAACACTAGCAGGGTAAGCTGGGTCAGCCTGATCTTAGGATGGAGGAAAGGGCATGACGGTAGCATCGACGGGACCGCTGAGCTGTGACGTGGTGGTGGTGGGAGGCGGCAACGCGGCTTTATGCGCGGCCTTGGCGGCCCGTCAAAGCGGAGCCAGCGTGATCGTGTTGGAATGCGCACCGGCGGCCGAGCGTGGGGGCAACAGCCGCTTCACCGCGGGTGCGATGCGCGTGGCCTACGACGGCGTCGACGACTTGTTGCGTGTGATGCCCGATCTGAGCGCCGAGGAACTCAGCCAGACCGATTTCGGGACCTATTCGGCCGATCAATTTTATGACGACCTGTGTCGCGTCACCCAGTACCGGACCAATCCGGCGATGGCCGAGACGCTGGTCAATCACAGCTTGGATACTTTGCTTTGGCTGCGGAGCCAAGGTATACGCTTTGCGCCCATCTACGGCCGCCAAGCCTTTAAAATCGACGGCCGCTTCAAGTTCTGGGGCGGGTTGACGGTAGAGGCCTGGGGCGGCGGGCCGGGATTGATCGAAGCGCTTTATGCCGCCGCCGAGCGTGCCGGAATCACGGTCATGTACCAAGCGCGCGCGCTGGAGTTGATCCATGACGAACATGGCGTGCATGGCGTCATGGTCCGCTTCCAAGGTCGCCATCTCGCGGTGCAGACGCGCGCCGTCGTGCTGGCCTGCGGCGGTTTCGAGGCCAACGCGGAAATGCGCACCCGCTATCTGGGGCCGGGCTGGGACCTGGCCAAGGTGCGCGGCAGCCGCTTCAACACTGGGGACGGGATCTTGATGGCGCTGGAGGTGGGCGCGATGCCCTGGGGCAACTGGTCGGGCTGCCACGCCGTGGGCTGGGATCGCAACGCGCCCGACTTCGGCGATCTAAGCGTAGGCGACGCGTTTCAGAAGCACAGCTATCCCTTTGGAATCATGGTCAACAGTCGCGGCCGACGGTTCGTAGACGAAGGGGCTGACTTCCGCAATTATACCTACGCCCGCTATGGCCGCGCCATCCTGGAGCAGCCCGGCCACTTCGCTTGGCAGATCTTCGATCGCAAGGTGAGCGGGCTGCTGCGCGACGAGTACCGCATCAAGCGGGTGACGCGGGTCAGCGCCGACAGCCTGGAGCAGCTGGCGGGAAAATTGGAGGACGTGGATCCGGCCGGCTTCCTGGCCGAAGTCAGGGCTTATAACGGCGCTGTACGCCAGGATATTCCCTTCAATCCCAACATTAAGGACGGCCGTGCCACTCAGGGCCTGGCGATCGACAAGCATAACTGGGCCAATCCGATTGATACGCCACCATTCGAGGCCTATGCCGTGACCTGCGGTATCACCTTCACCTTTGGCGGTTTGCATATCGATGACGAGGGGCGAGTGATCAACACTGATGGGGTGCCGATTACAGGCTTGTACGCGGCGGGTGAACTGGTAGGCGGCCTATTTTACTTCAACTACCCCGGAGGCAGTGGCTTGACGGCGGGGTCGGTGTACGGCCGTCTGGCTGGCCGCTCGGCGGCGCGGGCCTTGCGCTCGTGATTGGGTAGCCCTCGCAGGCCGGACTTGACTGATTGGCGCGAGGCGGTTTATAGGGCATAACTCAGCTCGTTAGGAGAATATAGATTGAACCTATCGCAAAAATTGATAGCTTTGGCTGCGTGCGCGCTGGTCTCAGGCACGATGCTGGCGCCGCCCGCGGGCGCCCAGGATCAGCTCGCTTCGACTCCCGCCAGCCCCGCGCCGATGACCCAGCGCCAACTGGACTGGAAAGCGGCCAAGGCCGAACGCAAGGCGGTGTTCGGCGAAAACATGCTCCTGAACAAAAAGGAGGAGGCCACGTTCTGGCCGCTTTACAATCAGTACGAAGCGGCGATGGATAAGATCGAACTGCGCCACGTCCAAGAGGTTCGCGAGTTTTCCAAAAACGCCACCTCGCTCACCGACGCTCAGGCCACGCAGAAGCTCGACGAAGTAATGGCGATTGCGCAGGACCGCCTGAACGTGCAAAAGCGGTTTATACCCAAGTTTCGTGCCGCTCTTGGACCGATTAAGACCACGCGCTTCTTCCAGATCGACAACAAGCTGCGCGCATTGCTACAGGCTCAGATCGCGCAGATGGTGCCGCTGGCCACGCCGCCTGGGGCGCTGAAGGCTTACGGACAAGATTAGCCGCTGGTTAAGAACCCCAAACACCATCGCGGCGGTGCCATTGAGCACGGCACCGTCGCGATGGCGCGCGAATCTATAGCGCGACTACGTCGTCCAGACGACTGACGTCAATGGTGGAAGTGCCGTCGGGGTGAAAATGCAGGACATCCACAAAGCGGCTGTTCCAACGAATATCATTGGCGCCATAGGTATGACGGACGTGGACATTATTCATCACGGTGCCATCCAGTCCGGTGAGCGAGACTACGAACGCGGTGTCGGCGTGGGCCAGGCTCTCGGGTGTGGCGCCGGCCAGCGGGCTATCCGCGGTAATCGGATGGATTGCGGTCCAGGTTAGAGAAAAGACCGGGTTTAAATAACGCTCCAGCGCCAGATCGGTTACGGCCCGGAACTGTTGTTGTTCGGTCGTCAGGATCGTGCGTACCATCGCGACGTTGGCCCGTGCTTCGACGATTTGATTTAGGCGCAGGTTCGACATCCGAAACATCAGGCACAGGCGGCCATTGTGCGGGCAGATAACCATGACCTGGCTAAAGCGCACCCGCGCGCTGGGCAGCGAGAATTTAGCGAAGGTCAGGCCGGTCATCAGGGCCAGTGAGATCAGGGCCAGGAAGGCTTGGACCGTGACCAGCAGGTTGGTCGGGAGTGAGCGAGGCGCCAGTTGGCCATAGCCGATGGTGGCCATGGTTTGAACGCTGAAAAAGAAGGCGTCCAGGTACGAGCCGGGGCGAGCGTTGTCGATCCCGCCGCATCCCCAGTAACCCAGCGCAAAGAGTAGGTTTACTCCAACAAACGCTGTGCTCATGAGCAAAATGAGCCGCGGCCACGAGGTGCTGAGCAAATAGTAGTAGAGATCCTTCAGGCGGTCGGGCTGGGCGCCGAGCAACCTCACCGGGGCGGTGCCGTAAGGGCCGATCACGGATTTGCCCAGCCGGGACGAGGGTGGCTGCCGGCCCGAGCTCTTTATGCGCTCGCTCATGCTGGTCTCCAGGATGCTCCCGGGGTGCTTCCAATACCAAATGGCCCACCGCGCGGGGTGATTTTTAAGAGCCCTCGGTTCTGTCAACCGCGAGCACAAAGGGTTATATATGACTTGTGTATTTATGGCATGAAGGTTCCTGGCCCGTGAACTGCACAATTCAGGAGAGAGCCTGATGCTTAAGACAGAAGACAACGAGTTGTTGTGTCGAGTTGGTCCCGATAGCCCGATGGGCCGATTCATGCGGGAGTATTGGGTGCCGGCGATGCGCTCGGCCGCGCTGCCAGCGGGCGGTGCGCCGCGACGAGTGCGCTTGTTGGGCGAAGACTTTGTGCTCTTTCGCGCCGCCGACGGACGGCTTGGATGCTACGACGAGGCCTGCCCTCATCGCGGGACCTCGCTGGCCTTGGCCCGCAACGAAGGCGACGGTTTGCGCTGTGCCTATCACGGATGGAAGCTAGGTATGGAGGGCCAGTTGCTGGAGGTCCCCACCGAGCGACCTGAGCGGCGTGCCGAGCTTATCGGCAAAACCCGGCTGCGGCGCTATCCGGCCCGCGAAGGCGGAGGCATCGTGTTCGTGTTCCTGGCCGATCACGAACCCTCGCAGTTTCCTCGGTTCAATTTCATGGATCTGCCGGCCGACCATGTGCGGGTGTCGTTGGGGGTGATCGAATGCAACTGGTTTCAGGGGCTGGAGGGACAATTGGACTCGGCCCACGTCGGCATTCTGCATCGCGATTGGCTGCGCGGTGGCAACGCCACCAAGGATACTGGTCCGCGCTTTGTGTTCGATCCTCAGCCCTACGGCTATCGCGAGGCGGCGGTGCGCAAGATGCCCGATGGCCAGCATTATGTGCGGGTGCGAGACTATGCGGTGCCTTGGTACTCGTTCATTCCGATGGGCAGCCGCAAGGACGACCATCTGCTGACTATCTCGGTGCCGGTGGACGATTATCACTCCGCGCAGTGGGACGTCTGGTATAACTTTACCCGCCCGGTGGGCAATTTTCCCACCAACGCCCCGGCCAACTTGGACAATAGCGCGGAAGGTCTGGGTAATATCGACAACCGCTGGAACCAGAACCGCGAGCGCATGAAGGAAGGTAGTTGGGCCGGTATGCCGTTTCTGCGCTTCGAGGACTACTCGGTGGCCGTCTCCCAGGGCCCGATCGTCGATCGCTCCAAAGAGTATCTGGGCTCCAGCGACACCTCGGTCAACCGCGGCCGCCGTCTACTGCTGGAGGCGGTGCGCCGCTTCATGAAAGGTGAGCCGGCCCATGGCCTTGACACCGAGGTCGCGTGGGGTGTGATGGAGGCACAGGACGCGGTGATTTCGCCCCAAGCCGATTGGCGCGAGGTGGGCCGCTCCTAAGCCGCTGCAACTTCCAAGCGGGGGAACGTCACGGTTCCCCCGCTTCATTTCCGATCACGCCGGGTTGGCCCAGGGCGTCACTGCTCCTTGTTCACCTGCCACATCCCTTGCTCCAAGTAGGTGGTTCCCCCGTTGGTGCACGAATACTCACCCGAGCCTTTAGCATTGGTGAGCTGGCCATTGTACATGCAGGTTATGCCGATTGGTAAGTAGATGCGAAAGGTGGTCCGGCTGGAGTCGAGATCGCCCGAGATCACCTTGCCGTGCTGCATGTCCTGCAAGCAGACCATGTTTCCATACGCGCAGCTATAGGTCCCGGTAAAGCTCGTGGGCGAGGTCTGGCGCAGCTGGAGGGTGATTTTCTGGACCGCGTTGCAGCGATCGGGCTTGGTTAAGGCGCCGCAGTAGGCGCGCGTGGTGCCTTCCCACAGCCCCGTCACGGGATGGCTGGTCACCAACCACAACCCGCCTTCGTGCGCCTCTGGTGCGGGCGTTAGCGCTGACGGCCAAGCGTGGGCGCTCTGCGCCGCCACGCCCAGACTAACGATTAGAAGCACGACCAAAAAACAACCTGCCTGAATCGTTCGCATTGGCTTTATCCTTTCCGAATAGTTTGAGGTCTGAATAGTTAGACGCCGTTCAGGTTGGCTTTAATCTATCGCGAACGCGGAGGGCGGGCAGTAAGTTCGAAAGCCGGGGCGGGTGGATAGCCCGCGGCGCGTACTTGCGCGTAAAAATTACCAAGTCCGCTTGCTGGCTCAAGATTCGGTTGCAGATCTCGTAGGTATTTCAACCCCAGACCGCGGCCCGGTTTTTGCGAAAGAAGTCGGCAGCATAGCTTGCTGAGCAAACCACCGGAGGCCTGACGAGATTTCTCCGCCGCTTGGCAGATTGGAGCGCAAGCATGAATGAAGAATTGGTAACTCGGGAAGCGGTGGCGCGGCTGGACGAGCTGCTGCCGGTTAACTTCGAGGGCGGGATTGTCCTGCCTGAACAGTATTATGATCTGTACGGCCGCGGTACGTGTTCTAATGATGGCGAGCATCGCTTGGCCTTCGCCGTACTGGCGGATGCGGTAGCGTGCTATCTGAAATATCGCGAGGCGCGTTCGCGCAAGGCCCGGCTGCGCTTCGATGAAGTCGCTTATTGGATGCGTTCGCCCAGCCGCCAGGGTATCTACTCCTATCTCAACCTGTGCGATTTGCTCGGGATCGAAGGGCGCCAACTGCTGCGGGCGTTGGAGAAACATGCACCGGTGCAAGGTGATACACGCCGCGAAATTCGCCTCTCGCAGTGGTTGGGCAAGCCGCAAAGCGGCTTGTGTCCCGGTCGCCGCCCCTTGCGCCAGGGCGGGCGTCGGCGTGAGCGTGCCGCGCAAAGCGCATAGGCCCGGTGCCTCGAAATCACTCGGGCCATAGCGCAAATGACCGGTCGTAACAGACAGCGCCTACCAAGGTGGTCATCAGGACCAGGGCGAACGGGGTTCGACACCCAGGGCTTGGGCAACCGCGGGATGGACGACGTGGCCGTCGAAAATGTTAAGGCCGGCGCGCAAGGCTTGGTTCTGTTGGCAGGCCTTAAGCACCCCTTGGTCGGCGATCTCCAGGGCATAGGAGAGGGTTGCGTTGGTCAGCGCGTAGGTGGAGGTGTGAGGGACCGCGGCCGGCATATTGGTGACGCAGTAATGGACCACGTCATGATAGCGATAGATGGGCTGCTCATGGGTGGTAGGACGTGAGGTCTCCGAGGTCCCGCCCTGATCGATCGATAGATCCACCAGCGCCGCGCCCGGCTTCATTCGCGCGACCATCGCACGCGTAATCAGCCGAGGGGCGCGCGCACCGGGGACCAGCACCGCGCCGATAACCAGATCTGCTTGGCTGATCTCCTCCTCCAGGGCGGCGCGATTAGACATCAAGGTGTTGAGATGGCCGCCCAAGATGTCGTGCAGATAGCGCAGTCTGGGCGCGCTTATGTCCATTACCGTAACCTCCGCCCCCACTCCGACCGCGACTTGGCTAGCGTTGGCCCCCGCGATTCCGGCGCCCAGGACCAGTACCCGCCCGGGGCGCACGCCGGAGGCGCCGCTGAGCAGTACGCCGCGACCACCGTTTTGCGCCTGCAGGCACCAGGCGCCAGCTTGTATCGCCAGCCGCCCGGCGACTTCGCTCATGGGGGCCAGCAGGGGTAGGCTGCGATCTTCTAGTTGCACGGTTTCGTAGCCCAGCGCGCTGGAGCGGCTGGCGAGCAGGGCGCGTGCGAGCTCGGGATTGGCCGCCAGATGAAGGTAGGTGAAAACGATCAGATCCGGCCGCAGGTAGGGAAATTCAGCGGGAAGCAGCTCCTTGACCTTGAGAATCAGATTGGCGGCGCGCCACAGCGCCGCCGCCGAAGGCATGATACGCGCGCCGGCGGCGCGAAAGGCACGATCGTCCAACCCGCTGCCAACTCCCGCACCGCGCTCGACCAGTACACTGTGGCCATGCGCGCACAAGGCGCCGACGCCGGCCGGAGTCAGCGCTACCCGATTTTCGTCAACTTTAATTTCGCGCGGTATTCCAACTATCATTGGCTCTCCATTATGGTGACCAGGACAGGCCGTTTACGCGCCCGTTAAGAGCGCCACCTGCGACCACACCGCGGTGGCGGGTGATTGACATGTGTCCGGCGTATTGTTCGTGCGCGTAAGGGTGTCAGCCCGAGATGGTTGAGACCTTGACAACGACGTTACGGCCGCGCTTGATGACATTGCGCGCGAGCAAATGCGCTTGGTATGGAGCGCGGCGCTTAGGCGCCGCCGTGTGTTTCGGAGGGAGGTTATGGAGATCCCCGCGGGCCTTAAATATTCCAAAGAGCACGAATGGGTCGCGGCCGAAGACTCGGTGGCTACCATTGGTATCACTGACTTTGCCCAGGACCAGTTGGGTGAAATTGTATTCGTGGAATTACCGGGCGTGGGCGACAAGATCAGCAAGGATGATGCCTTCGGCGTGATCGAATCGGTCAAGGCTGCCTCGGATATTTACGCCCCGATCAGCGGTACGGTGGTCGAGGTCAACCAGGAGTTGCCCGAAAGTCCCGAGATTATCAACGAAGATCCTTACGGCGACGGCTGGTTGATCAAGATCAAGATCGGCGATACCGCCGAATTGGACGATTTGCTTGACAGCGATGAGTACGAAGAATTGGTGGCCGAAGAACAGGAGGACAAGGAATAGTTCGGCCATCAGAGTCCGGGCTCGCCAGCGACCGCGGGCGGTTCGGCGCGGACCACAGCCAGCACCACGCCGCGCGCTTGGGCCGGTGGATCGACGAAGACCGCCATAAAGGGCGCGCTCGCGCCGCTGGGCAGAATAAAATTTCGCGGCGCAAGTTTTTGAAAAAATTGCAGCTCGTGCGGCGTCATCTCGGTGGCGAAACGCGCCGAGAGCAGATTGCCGCAAAATACCTGCTGGCCAGCCACGCTGTGCCGCTGGCCGTCTACCAGATTAACGGCGACTTCGATCGTATGCAGGGCGTCGGAGCTGTGGTTGTGCGCGCTCCCGTTAACTACCAAAGCCAACCGATGGTTATCCAGCTGGCGATACGCGACATGCACCTCGTCCAGCTTGACTTGGCTCTCCAACGTCGGATGGTCCTGGAATTCGGTCCCGATCACCGGCAATTGTGCCAGCCATGCCCGGCTGGCCGCCGGCGCCACTCCCAACAGCAGAGTCAGCACCGCGTAGGCCATTACCGCCAGCGCAAAGAGCAGGAGGAAGAAGCCACTGGAATGAAGCGGGCCAGCTTGCTGGCGGGTCTGCGCGCCATCCTCCTCGTCTCCGGCCAGCGCTGCCGCAGGCTTGTGCGCGCGCCCGCGGGCCCGGGCTCGCGGGCGGAGCGCGCTGGATGGAGCAGCTGGCGGATCCGCGGTTTCGCCCACCTGCCAGTGCTCGCGCGGATCGTCGGCCAGGGTGGGCTCGTCGCTCTCGCCCAGATGATGATCGTCGGCCGAGTCGTCGCTGAAGTCGAAGCTGAGATTTTCCGGGACTTTGAGGTCGGTCTCCGCGAATGAACGGGCCAGGGGGTTGTCATCTCGCGGCGGCTCGGAGGCAGCCGCTGCAATCGACGGTGACTTGGCCTGCGCAGGTTGCGGTAAGGGCGGGGTCGGCCCACTGGCGGCGCGTGGCTCGCTGCTGAAGACATGGCCGCAGCGCGAGCATTTGAAGGTCGGGTTTTCCTGGGGCAGTGCCCCCTCGTCAAGCCGATAGCGCGTTTGACAACTGGGACATTGGACTTCGATCATCGCCTCACCTTGCCGCCGCCACTTACCTTAGCACAACCTGGGGGCGCGCGCAGTCGGCGCGAAGGCGGCCACTGATGCGAATCGCAGTGCTGGCGCGCCGTTTCAATCCTGGCGGCGGTGGAACCGAGCGCGACTTGGTCGCCGCGGTCGAATTTCTTCAGGCGAGCGGCCATCGCCTACACATCTATGCCGCCCGCCGGGCGAGTCCGCGCTGGCGTGGAATCGAGGTCAGCCGCCTGCCTGCCGCCGCGCTGGGATCGCGCACCCTGGAGGTGCTGGGTTTCGGCCTGCTGGCCGCACGCGCCGCCCGCGCTGGCGGCGCCGAACTAACGCTCAGCTTCGGCCGCGCGATCGGAGCTGACCTGATCCGATGCGAGGGAGGGGCGCATCGCAGCTATTTGCAGGCCGCTCGCCAATGGGATTCGCGCGGCCAAAGCGTGCTCCGCGCGCTCAGCCCCTACCATCGCGCCCAATGCCTGATGGACGCCGGCGCGTTTCATTCGCCGCGGCTGGGCGCGGTGGCGGCGATCTCGCGCCTGGTGGCCAACGACCTGCAGCGCTGCTTCAGCCTTGATCCGGGCCGTTTGACGCCAGTTTACAACGGCGTCGATCTGGATCGCTTTCAGCCCGCCACTGCAAAGCGCCGGCGCGAAGTACGTGCTGCCTTGCAACTCGATCCCGACTCCAAGGTGGCGATTTTTGTCGGCAGCGGATTTGCTCGCAAAGGGATGGGATGTCTGCTGGACGCGTGGCCGCTGATAGCCTCGCAAACCGTCCTGGTAGTAGTTGGCGCTGACCGCCGAGCGGGCAATTTTCAGGCACGCGCCCGGGCCCTTGGGATCGCCTCGCGGCTGCGATGGCTGGGGCCCCGTCAGGACGTCCCAGATCTGCTCGCCGCCGCTGATGTGCTGGTACTGCCCTCACTGTTCGAAGCCTTCGGCAACGTTGCGCTTGAAGCGATGGCGGCAGGTTTGCCGGTGCTCTTGAGCGCTCAATGCGGCGCGACCGAGGTTCTGCCCGCGACCTGGCAAGAGTTCGTGGTTCCTGATCCTAGACAACCCGAGGAGCTGGCGCGCCGTCTGAGCGGGTTGTTGGCCGTGGCGCCCGAGCTGCGAGCGGATGCCCGGCTGACGGCGGAACGATTCACGTGGCAGCGCTACGGCGAACAATTGGCCGCGCTTTTCGATAAATCCACGAAAAGCTGAAGTGGAGAGGGTCAAATTTTCAGCACCACCTCGACTGTCTTCAAGTCATGTCTTTTTACGTCTTGCTTGGATCTCCTGTTTAAAGAAAGTCGCCGCGGTCATGGTTTAAACGCGAGGCCGGCGTAATCCGTCAATCATCCCCAGCGCCGTGGCCATCCGCTTCTCCGCGCGCGCAAGTCGCTCCATGCCCAGGGGTAGCGCCCGGGCCAATGTAAGCCGCATCGCGGCCAGCGCGGTATCGGCCAGCACTTCGGGCCAGCCGTGGGCTTCGTGCAACATCCGGCATCGGCCCCGCTCGCGGGCCACCCGCAGAAAGCGGGCGCGGTTGGCGCGTTCAGCCTCGACCTCGTGGTAGACTAAAGCGCCCGGTGCGTAGCCGATCTGCAGCCCAGCCGCGCGCATCCGCGAGGAAAATTCGGTTTCCTCTTCGTGGCCGCAGGCGCCCGGTCCCAGCCGCTCGTCGAAGCCTCCCAAGCGCTCGAAGACCTCGCGGCGAAAGCCCATGTTGGCGCCCAGCACGCCATGTACCGAACGAATCTCCAAGCCATGATCGACGATCGGCAGATCGAGGTAGGCCGCCATCGGTCCGACCACGCTGGCGGGCGGCCGGGCGGGCAGGATACGTCCCTTCATCGCCGCGAACTGAGGACAGGAGTTAAAGAATGCCTCGACTTGGGCGAGATAATCGGGAGCGGCGAAAAGGTCGTCGTCCAGGCAGACGATTATTTCGCCGCGCGCCCGCTTGATGGCCTGGTTCTGCACCCGGCATTTGCCCGGGCGGGGATCGTGAAGATGTTGAAGCGCAATTGGGGTCGGCGCCGTCGTAGTGGGTTGTGGGGTGCCGTTTTCGGCCACCAGCAGCTCATGATGATCGGGGCGGGCCTGGCGGTATAGCGATTCCAGCAGCCGCGCCAGGGAATGGGGCCGACGATGAGTGGCGATTATTATCGAGATTTTCACCAGCTTGATGTTCGCAGTGTGACCCAGGCGAGGGCGCCGCTCAACGTCCCCGCCCCGCCCCGGCAACCGGAGGGCCCGGGTAACTTGAATTGAGCCGCGCGGACCGCTAATCCTGTCAGTTCCCGGTCCCAAGCGCGCGGCGCGCGCTTGGGACCGGGCCTCGGCCCTCCCGGCGAGAGTGGCGGAATGGCAGACGCGCAAGGCTCAGGACCTTGTGAGCGCAAGCTCGTGGGGGTTCAAGTCCCCCCTCTCGCACCAAGAAATATTAGTAAAATAACGGCATTTGGGACCGCCCAAAAGCGTTGGCGATTTCGTTCTCACTTTGTTTCCAGCCGCAAAAACCGCAGGGTCAAGGAGTTTCTCAGCGCCCACACCTGCACTTCACCTCGAAACTATTCCCCGTGGTTCAACCACGTCGCAATTTGGTTCTCTAAAATCGAACGCTAGGGAATTGCCCGCAGCATTTTCACCTCGGTTAACGACCTCGCACGCAAGCTCATGCGCTATACCCGCCTGCACAACCGTCACTTTCGACCAATCAAGTGGTTCTATCGTGACCCATTTCCAGAATCACTTTCGATTCGCCTGTTACAGTCCACTAAATTCTCGCGATGGCGCACCTGTTCGCCAAGACAGGCTCCCTAAGCTAACGCGCACATGACCGCCGTTGAACGCAAGTCAGTCGCAACCGCCGACCAGTCACGTTGGCACATGGAAGGTAGTCGATGTAATAGTTTTCTAACCTTGCGATTGGAGAACCTGCTATTGAGGCGCGCCGGTTGCACGATATTATCGCGACGCGCACCGGCCAAATTCAAAGCAGCAGCCGGGAGGTCCGTGACGATGAAAGAACAAGACTTCGCGATGCTCGAGATCGTCAACGACCGGGGCTATCTACGTTTAGGCCGGCCCGCACACGGCTTCGAGCAGAAGGGGCGCACCTATTACATCCCGAACCTGCGCGCGATGCCGCCCGATGAGGTTCGCTATCTGGCCGAGCAACTAGAGCTGGCCGCGGCGGCGGTGGAGAGCGGTGGCGAATACAAGCACGACGTTTTGCGTGAGTTAGGCGCGCTGGTGGCGCCCAATCGCCAGATCTGGGTGTGGGCGCGCATCGGCCCCAGCCGCCGCTATATCCCCTCGCGCGATTTCGTGGATGACGAAGGGTTGAGCGCGACCCAGGCGCGGGCCTTGGCCGCCCGCCTGCGCGCGGCGCTGAAATAGGCCCCTTATGGGGGAATTTCCACTGCGAGTGGCGCGAGCGGCGGGTGGGCGCCAGTCGCGGGAAGCTACCGCCGCGTGCGGGGATCGGGACCGATACTCTTGCGGGGCGCGTTAAAGCCCGTAAACTGATTAACTCTGCGTTGGAATGAGCCGTTAGCTCAGGTGGTAGAGCATCTGACTTTTAATCAGAGGGTCGCGGGTTCAAGTCCCGCACGGCTCACCAAATATCGATGGCCCCAGGGCACGCCTGCGTTCTCGCAAACGCTCCAAGAGCAGGGGCGGTCCGCACGCTAGGCGAGTAAATCTATTCGGTTCTGTAGAATTTTCAGGTCTTTTTTGTAGAAGCTCCAACCTTTCCGAAGTGGAGCTGCTTAATTTGCTTGTGAATTCCCTTTTTGTAGCTAAGGCACGTCGTTTGCTAATTGGCAGATATGGGCTCGAATAGAACGCCATTCGAGGATAAAAACCGAATGCCAACAAACCACAAACGCTGGGACGTCAAAAAAAAGCTAACCGCCTTGCTGCGCGTTTCCAATCTCGCGCGGCGCACAGGCACAAACGGGGAGAATGTTCCTTTGCGGTATAGCCTTGGACTCGGGGGCGGGATCCTCGCGGGCGCGATCTTGGTATTCACCGCCAGCGGATGTATCGCTACTCGCAGCTGGGTTGACAATAAGATCGATCCGCTCACTGACCAGATAGGGCGGCAGGAATCCCAGTTGCACGACACCGACGCCAAGGCTGACCGAGCCCTCACCGAATTGCAAAATCTCCACCTTGAGCGGCGGCTGGTCTTGGATTCGCAACACGGGCCGAACTTCGCTTTCGGGTCCGCGGCCTTGACCGGTCAGGCTAAGCGCGCGATCGATAGCTTCGTTCAAGACCTGCCGCAATCGGCAGGCTCCGAATCGGGACGCCTGTTCGTGGTTGCCGGATATACCGACAACGTGGGGACGGAAGACTACAACTACGAACTGGGACAACGGCGAGCCGAGAGGGTGGCCGGATACCTGGTGGACAAGGAAGGCGTTGATCCGATGCAAATTCGTGCAGTCTCCTACGGAGCGAGCAAGCCGATTGCCAGTAACCGTACCTTGCGCGGGCGGCGAGACAACCGTCGAGTCGAAATTCTGGTCTACCAGGAGAAGATCGCTACAGGAAGCTGAGCGAGTCTCGGCTTTTAGCCGCGTCAGTCGAGGTGCATTGCCGATGTGATGGCGCAAGCCTGTGGAAGGTTGCAGGAAAATCCTTCGCCTCCAATAGCGCTTGCTCACTTCGCTCGGGATGACGGGCGGCGCCGGATCTGAGCGGGTTTACGAGACAATCACAGCATTCAAGCCGCGGCAACGATGATGCCTGTCGCCGGCAAATGCTGTGTTGCTTCCTGCCGGCTATCAGGCGGTCAAGGGGCGATGACGTCGAGGTCGCGCGGCCAAATCACCGGGCCCGTATAATGTTGCTTGACCTCAGCCACCAATTGAGCACCGCTTGAGCCTGCAAATGGCATCGTGTGTGTCAGCACGACCATCTTGGGTCGCGCGCGTTGCGCCAATTCGCCGAGTTGCTCGGCCGAGGTGTGAAACGCCGCTAAGTAGGCGCGCCATCGAGTCGTATCCAAGGGCACGGGCGGGGTCTGGCCCGAATAGGCCTCGTGAATAAGCACGTCGCAGCCGTTGCATGCCTTGATCACGTTATCGCTGGGGCGCGTGTCTCCCGAAATCACGATCGTCTTGCCCCGCGCCTCGAAGCGGTAGCCCAGCGCTTCTTTCCACGAACCGTGTTGTACGGCAAACGCGATCACTTTGACGTTGGCGTCTTGATAGACCAGCCCGGGTTCAATGTCGTGAGCGGCGACCCGATAACCGGTGGGATTGGCGTGTTCCAGGCCGTGGATTCGCACGTCGATATCCTGCGCGTAAGCTCGGAGCAGGTTGGCAGCCATCGCGCTGGTGCCCGCGGGGCCGTACAACGCAAGTGCTCGGGAGCGGCCCAAGACCCACGGGGTGAGGATCAAATCGGGCAGGCCGATAGTATGATCGGAGTGCAGGTGGGTCAGAAAGGCGATCCCCAAGCGGTCGGGGCGAAGCTCGGCTATCCCCTCCAGCAAAGCTGCCGAGGCTCGACGGACCACCCCCGCGCCCGCATCCACGATGTAGGCCCGGCCCCCGGCAACAATCGCCAGCGAGGGTCCCTGGCGATCGGGATTGGGCTGCGGCGTCCCGGTTCCCAGCATCACGATGAGGACTGCCCCAGGAGCCGGCGCTTGCGCACCGGCGCGTGCCGGCGAAATCGCGATCAGGCAGATACAAACGAGAAAATTGGTGGCGACAATCGATCTACTCATCGGCGTCCGCTTCCAAGATGATGATCGGCTCTAAGATTATGCGATTGCTGGCGCAACCTGCTAGACGGCGCAATGTTCTCGCACCCGCCTCCTTGAAGCGGTCCAGCTACCGCGTCGTTCTCAAACGAGTGGTCACGGTGGACTGAAGCGAAGACCGTTGAAAGCGAGAGCGGGGTCGCGTAATTTTCCGGCAGTGCCGCCGCGCTGAAGCTCTTTGGGCCGGCCGGCAAACTGGCTTCAGAGGAACCCGATGGCATCGAACGACACCGCCGTTACCATTCCTGCCTTGCAGCAAATGAAGCGCGAGGGGCGCAAAATCGCCGGTATCGTGGCCTGGGACTACCAACTCGCGCGGATTGCCGAGCGCGCCGGAATCGATCTGATCTCGGTGGGCGATTCGGTGGGTGTCAATCTATGGGGGCGTGACAATCCGCTGGACGTCACCCTGGATGAGATGCTGGTGTGCTGCAAGGCGGTTCGGCGCGCGGTCAAGCGGGCGCTGGTCAGTTGCGACTTCCCCTTCGGCCCACTGCAAGAGGGAGTCGAGAGCGCGCTGCGGGCCGCCATTCGATTGGTTAAAGAAGGCGGTGCCGACCTAATCAAAGTTGACGGCGCGGCCGACTTTCCCGACAGCGTGCGCGCACTGGTGCGGGCCGGAATTCCGGTCTTCGCTCAGTTCGGGCTGACTCCGCAAACCGCGCTGCGCTACGGCGTGCCCTACACCGCGCAGAATTCGGCCAGCGCCCAGGCTTCGGCGGAGATGACGGCCAAGCTGGTAGATGAGGCACGGCGGTTGGAGGACGCGGGCGCATCGATGCTCGATTTCACCAATTCTGGCCCAGTAGTAGGACCGGCAGTAGTCAAAGCGGTCTCGATTCCGGTAATCGGTGGCTTTGGCGGGGGACCTTGGTTGGATGGCCGCGTGCGCCTGGCCCATACCGCGATCGGCTACGGCGAGAAGTGGCTGGATTCCACTACCGAGACCTATACCAACACCGCCAAGGCCAGTCTGCAGGCTTTCACCGCGCTGATCGAGGACGTGCGCGCGGGCCGCCAGATCAAGGGCTGATGGCGATGGCCACCGCGGTTATCGACGGGATTGCGACGCGCTATGAAATCGTCGGCTCGGGCCCACCTATCCTGATGTATTCGCCCGGCGGCTTCGACGCGACGGTGGAAAAATGGAGCACCCAGGGCATCTACCCCAAGCTCAAGCTGCTCGAGCATCTGCCCCGACGCTATACCTGCATCATGTTCGACCGGCGCGAAACTGGCCAATCGGGCGGGCGGGTAGAGCGCGTCACCTGGGCGCATTACGCGGCCCAGGGCAAAGGTTTGCTGGAGCACCTGGGCATCGCGCGCGCTCATATCATGGGTGGATGCATGGGATGCTGTCCGGTGACTGCCTTTGTCACCATGTATCCGCGAGCAACTCTGAGCATGGTACTTTATTGGCCGGTGGGCGGTGCCCAATATCGTATCTCCAGCCATCGGCGTTTCGCCGAGCATCTCGGCTATTTGCAAACCCACGATCTGGCCCAGGTGGTGGACCTGGTAAGGCAGGAAGGCAAGCCCTTCGGTGCCGATCCACGTGGCGGGCCGTGGGCCTCGGTAATCAAGCACGACCCAGTGTTTGCTGCGGCTTATGCCAGCCAGAATTTGGACCGCTACAAGCTCATTTTAAGCGGTATGATGCGGGCGCTATTCGATCGCGATACCGCGCCCGGTGCCGAGCCCGAAGAGTTGATGGGGCTGGATAATATCCCCGCTTATATCGTTCCCGGGCGGGACGCCGCGCATGCCACTTCGGCGGCGCGCTATCTCGAAGAATGCATTCCCGGGGCGCAGTATCACGATCTCCCGGTGGCTCAACAATCCGAGAACACGATCATTCCCAAGCTGTTGGAGTTTCTGGACCGTGCCACCGCAGCCGGCCAGCAGAGCTAACTACCGTGTGACTAGCTAATCGAAGGTACAGGAAGCACAGGCTACCGCCCGTGCTACTTGAGGCATCTGAAACCGTGCTGCTGCGGCCTAACTCCAAGCGCGATTATCGACCACGGTTTCGTAAGTCGCGCCGGGCACGGTCATATTCCACTTGACGGTCCAATTGTAGGTGTCTTCAAAACGCTCGCGAGTGTATGGCGCGGGCGGAGCGTTGAGCAGGCGCCACGCTTGCAACTCGTTGGGTTGAAGTAAGCCGCCGGTCTCCTGCGTCAGGTAGTGCAGATAGGGGGTGGGGTCTTTCTCCAGGACTTCGACCGCGTGGGCTTGGGCGCGAAACATCGCTGCCAGCGTCTTGCCATCGAGATCGTCGCTGGCCGCCTCGCTGCGGCTGGAATGAGACTCGATCAAAATGCGCAAGCCCTGCTTGTGGGCATAACTGATCCAGGGCTCCATCAGGCTGACGGCGGCGACTTTGCCCTGGCGCAAGGCCTCCAAGCGCTGCAGCATCGAGCCGGCGTTGGTAACCTTCACATGCTCGGGTGTTAGGAAGCCCTCGATCATCTTGAGCGTGGTGAAATGGGAGCCGTTGTTGGGTGTGACCGCGATGGGTTTGTCCTTGAGCTGCTCGGGCTCGTAAATCTTGGAATCGCGCGTGACGACGATCGCAAAGGATGACATCGCAGCGCCCAGGGCCACGATTTTGCGCCCGCGCCGCCCTTCGCATTCGGCCTCCACCGCGCGCTTCATGATGCCCCATTCGCACATCCGATACTGATCGATGCCGCCCTCGTTGTAGACCGAATCCAGCGGACGATCGAAGACCGAATCGAACTTGACTAGATGGGAAGTGCTGACCTGCGCCATGCCCGGCGTGGTTACGAACTCAATATCCAGCCCTTCGTCGCGAAAAAAGCCTTTGTCGCGCGCGACCAGCACCGGTAGATCGTGCACGGCGTTCATGATCGCGAGTTGTGGTCTTTTCCCCTTGCTGGCGGCCATCGCAACACCTCCCTGAGGATTCGATCCCGATAATCGTTCAGGCAGGTTGGGGTTGTCAAACCTGCCCGCTAGTTGCTGAGAGCGCGCGTGCTCGGCGCGAACAGCTCTTCGACTGCCACCGAGCGATCGATAATGCGCTGGGTTACGGCGTGGCGGATCAGCTCTTCCAGCACCTTGCGATTGGGCTCGACCCCGTAGGGCAGCGGTGCCCCGGTTAGCTCCATGACTCGACGATGCATCTCATCGATCTCGGTGGGTTTCTCGATCTTGCCCGCTTTAAGTCGCTCAACGTAGAGCTGCTTGGAGCGGGAAAAAGTATCGAACACGTCGGCTGCCAACTCGGGATAAGCCGCCAACAGCTCGTTTTTAATCACCACGGTGTGATTGATCGGGTAATGGCCGTTGCGTTGCAGGGCGCGCAGACCAGCTTCCAGGCCGTTGGGAATCAGCGGCTTGACGTCGGGATGGTCCACCTCCACCCCGATCGCGGCGGCCAGCTCGCCTGCCACCAGCATATCCGCCATCTTCTTGCCCTTCTCCATGGGTACGACGTTGGCGGGTGCGCGATACTCCTCCACGTGTTCGTCGCCCGAGAGCACCCAGGTAATGCGGCTCAGGTCGACGTCATGCTCGTCCTGTAGGATACCGCGAGCCCACACTCCAGTGGTGACGGTGTAGCCGCGATTGACTCCGACCCGCTTGCCTTCCAAATCCTTGGGAGAGCGGATTCCCGCCTTGGTATTGTACAGAATGGCGCCGTGATGGAAGCCGCGTACCAGGAAGACCGGGACCGCGGTAAAGGGCTTGCCATGCGCTCGCGCGCAGATGTAGGTGGTGATCGCCATCTCGGAAATATCGAATTCCAGCCCGCGCACCATCCGGCGGAAACCGTCGACCAGGACCGGAATCTCCACGAAATCGAAGCTGAAGGTGCGCGGCTTGACCGTTCCGTCCTTGAGGGCCTGGTTGTTGCCTTGCGTGCGAGTTACGGTTTTCAGCTTGAGATCGGCCATAAGCGCTACACTCCTATGAGAATACTGCGAGGCTTATTGCCAGGGCATCAGCGAGGCGTGGATCACGTCCTTGACTCCTTGGCCACCCACCGAGCGGATGGCGAGATCCACGTCCTTCAAACCAAAGGTGTGGGTCGTCACCAGCTCCAGCGGAAAGCGCTTGGAGGCGAGTTGCTGCAGGGCCAGTTCGCAGGCCTTATAGCTGTGGCCGCGCGCGCTCTTGAGGGTGACGTATTTGACCGTCATCTTGGCCAGCGGAAAGTTGGGGAACTGCTCAAGTTCGCCCTGGACCACGATGGTGCCGGCTTTGCGCTTGAGCGCATCGATGCCCAGCAGGATCGGGGTTGTCCCCGCGCCCGCGGTGCAATCCAGCGAGACGTCCACACCTTTGCCGCCGGTAATTTCCATGATCCGTGCCAGCGGGTCTTCTTTCTGCACGTCGATTACATAGTCGGCGCCCAGGAGCTTGGCGACTTTCATCCGCGCCTCGTCCTTGCTCGTGCCGGTGACGATAATCAGCGAAGCACCTGCCTGTTTGCAGATCACAGTCTGCGACAGTCCCTGCTGGCCTGGCCCCTGGATCAGCACGGTGGAGTTGTAGCCCACTCCGCCCTCGAACAGCGACCATTCCACGCCGTTGGCCATCGGCGTGACCAGACCGGCCAATTCCGGAGTCACTCCGTCGGGTACCCGATGGACCACTGCGTTCCAGGGCAAATAGACGTATTGGGCGAAACCGCCCCATAGATAGGGCGCCTTGTCGGCGGGAGTATAGCCATAGCGGATCGAGTCGGGATTATTGCGCCAATCGGTGTTTTCGCAATGGCGATACTGGCCCAGATGACACCATTCGCACTTGCCGCAGGCTACGTAATGCTCGACGAAGACCAGGTCGCCCTCTTTGAAGCCCTTGCGCCGGGTGAATTCGCGGCCAGCCTTGGCGATATAACCGATGTTCTCGTGCCCCATGATAACCGGCGCGGCGGAGGGCGGATGCTGATAGAGTTTAACATCGGTGCCACAAATCCCGGCCACCGCCATCTTCAGCAGGGCGGCGTCCTCGGGCACCTCCGGCATCGGATATTCACGAATTTCGGTTTTGCCCGGGCCCACTCTCAAGGCCGCCAGCACCTTTTCCATCGCACAAACCTCCGGCCAGCCGCCATTGGGTGCGGCTGAATCGACGCCCACACGCTGTCAAATTAATCAAGCTGGACTTGTTCTCTACTAGAATAGGCCTGTGACCGCGTCAAGCTTCCTTTCGGTCGCGCCATCCGGGCCAGCCATCGCGATTGGCTCCTTTCCCGCATTTGTAGAAAAGCCACCGCCGATGCGACAATGGCGCGTGCTCGCGCTCGGGTCAGGTGCGAGCGGCGGAGGTCGCCATGGCGCTGAGCAGGCGTCAGTTGCTGGGTGGGGGCGGGCTTGCAACCTTGGCCGGGGCGCTGGGCTTTGCGGGCCCCGGCATGGCCGCGCACCGCGGCGGCCTGAAATGGGCCGCCGAAGCCGACGTCGTGGTGGTGGGCGGTGGCGCCAGCGGGCTGCCTGCGGCGATCGCTGCGCGCGAGGCGGGCGCCACGGTGATCCTGGTGGAAGCGGAGCACCATCTCGGGGGCCACGGTATTTGCAGCGGCGGCAACTTGCCTCTGGGTGGCGGTACTCCGCTGCAAAAGAAATATGGTATCGTCGACTCTCCCGACCTGGTCTTTCGCGATCTCACCGACTGGTCGGTGGTCGAACCCAACGGCGCTGCCGATTATCGTTTCAACGACCGTGAGATTATTCGCGCCTTCGCCGACCATAGCGTGGCGACCTTTAATTTCCTCCACGCCCACGGGGTGAAGTTCGTTGATAAGCCGCCCGACAATTTCGGCGGCGAATCGGTCGGCAATTCGGCGCCGCGCGAGGCCCATTGCGCCGTGATGGATTGGCCGATGGTGCAAACCGGCAAGCCCGCTCCCGCGCCGTTGCGCGCCACGCTTTCCTCCGGCAACGGCCTGATGCATCCGTTGTCGGTGGCCACCGCGCAGGCTGGCGTACGCATTCTGCTCGGGCACAAGATGACCGCGCTGCATCGCGAGGGGCACGCCGGCAAAGTGCTCGGCCTCACCGTGGATCACGGTGAGGAGCAGCTTCATTTGCGCGCGCGCAAGGCGGTTATCCTGACCACGGGCGGTTCCAGTGGTAATGTCAACTTCCGCCGCATGTTCGACCCGCGCCTGACCGAGGAATACTGCGGCATCGCGGGGATGCCGTGGTCCAATCAGGATGCCAGCGGCGAACTGGCGGCGATGGCGGTGGGCGCCTCGCTATGGGGACTGGCCAATCAGACCGGGGAATTCGGCTCCAACATCACCAAGCCGGGCGCGGTCGGATGCCAGTACGGCTACGTTCATTTGCGCTGGTATCCGGGCAGCGAGGTGTTTTCTCGCGCGCGGGCCATCGGTTTGCAGGTGCGCGATTGGCAGGACCTGATCCTGGTCAATATGCTGGGCCGGCGGTTCTACGACGAAACCGGGCCGCAATTCACCGCCAACGCCTATGATAAGATCGATCCGTACACTTCCTACAGCTATCTCAACGCGAAAAACATCCGCTGGCGTCCCAACAACTTTATCGATGCCGCCTTGGCCGGCGTTGGCGACGGTCACAACGGCGGCGGTCCGATCTGGGCGATCTTCGACGCCGACGCGGTGCGCCGCGAGCACTGGGATCCGCGGCCACCGCACGTCGATCCCGAGGGTTTTTTCTTCAGCGCCAACAGCCTGGAGGAGCTAGCGGGCAAAATCGTGATGCGCTATCAGCGAATAGTAATGCCTGCGCAAAACCTGATCGAAACCGTTACTCGCTACAATTCATTTGTCGACCGCGGCACCGATCTGGATTTCGGTAAGCCCGCGCCACGCTACAAGATCGCTACCCCGCCGTTTTATGCCGCCTGGGCCACGCCGGTGATCCATGACACCCGCGCCGGCCTGCGCATCAACCGCCATTGCCAGGTAATCGATATGTCAGGGCAGGTGATTGCGGGGCTCTACTCCGCTGGCGAGACCGCGGGCGGCTTCAGCCTGCACGGCCTAGCGCGCGCCACTTGCCAGGGCTATATCGCGGGTCGCCACGCCGGCGCGCAAAGCTGAGTGAGATTGCCGGGTCCGATTAGCTGAGGCCGCGCTCCCAGAAACCGAGGTCAGGCCGGTTAGACCTGGCCGGGGGCTGGCGCATCGTGGCGATAGGCTTTGGGTGGGACCGGATTCAGAGTCGGGCAAATTTACGGCCGCACGGCTTGGATTTCGAGTCCGCCGCGCGCCCGACAGAATATTGTTTGTATACAATCGTGACCGCAGCGCGTGCAGCTCAACGGGCGCCGGGCCGTTCCTGAAGGGACGAGATGTCCCAGGTTTATTGGCGGCGCGCGTGGCGATGGGCGAAATCGCTCATCGCGCGCAGCGCGCGTTGGGCCGCTGGCGCATCGGCGTCGCTGCGCAACAGGTCGTAGTTATCCCCCTCGAACCACTGGATCTCGACCTCGCCGCCGGCCTTGCGATAGGCGGCGACGAAGCGCTCCAGGTTGGCGCGCGGATGGAGTGGATCGTCGGGGTTCTGTACGTAAAGCAGGGGCGGCAGCTCCATCGGATCGCCTCGCTCCAGCGCCAGTCCCGGATCGCCCTCGGCCATCGCGGCTTCGCTTAACCAGTAGCGGTCGTGATTGGCGATCATCGATTGAGCCCGCGCGCGCCCCAGCCGTGCTATCCCCTCGGCTTCTTTCAGGTATTGATAACGCCCCAATGGGCTTATTACCGGCCAAGTCACGATCAGAAAAGCGACCCGAGCATCGAGCGCCTCATTGCCCATCATCGGGATTGCGCGGTAGCGGGGATCTTCGGGCTTACCCGCCGCCAGCACCACCAGATGGCCACCGCTGGAAGTTCCCATCGCGCCCACCATCTGCGGCGCGCTGCCCAAGTCCGCGGCATGCGCCTTCAGCCAGCGAATCCCGTAATTAAGGTCGGCCACCGAGCCCGGATAGCAGGCTTGCGGCGGGACGCGAAAATCCAGCGACGCGACCACCACCCCCGCCCGCGCCATCGCTGCGTTAATTGGATCGTTGTTGGTTCGATGGCCGCCACACCAGGCCCCGCCATGAGCATCAATCACGGCCGGAAAGGGGCCGCGCCCGCGCGGTTTGAACAGGCGGGCAATCAGCGCTTCGCCGTTGTGGCGCAGGTATTCGACTTCCTCGATATCGAACTCATGAGCCATCGCGTCAGCGGTTGTCTCGGCCATGCCAAACCCCTCCGGTCGCCTCAAGATGGCTTATCGACCGGGATGTCTCAAATAAAGCTCCCTCGCCGAGAAATTGTCCAGGGTTGCCCGCGCCGGAAGCCTGGCCCCCCTGTTTATGGATAAATCAGGCCGCTCCTGCGCCGCACCAGAAAGCCGTCGCCGCGACTGAGAAAGTCCTCGACTAGCGCCGCCACTGCTTCGGGGCGGTCAGCGTCGATTCCATGCGCGGCGTCGTAGACCATCACCAAGTGGCAGTTGGGTAGGATCTCGCGAAACAGATGGGCGCCGGCGGGTGGGGTCACGCGATCGTGAGTACCAAACAGAGCCAGGACCGGCATCTGCAGCTCGCGCAGGCGAGCCTCGAAGGGTTCATCGCGGGGCGGACCAAGCAATCGCGTGGACAACGCGATCTGCTTGGCCACGATTTCAGGCGCCAGTGGTGGAATCGGCGGCTGGCGCTCGGGGTGGGCGTAGAGCAACTCGGCGGCCCGTTCGGGGGCGAGTTGGCCCGGCGGCGGCCCCTGACGGGGCAAGCGAATGGCGGCGGGACCGACCACGACCACGGCTTTGACCACCTGCGGCCGCAGGATCGCCATCCACAGCGCAACCTTGGAGCCAAAGGAGTTGCCCATGATTGAATAGTGGTCGATGCCCAGCGCGGCCACTGCCGCATTCATCGTGCCTGCCAACTCCTCCATTGAGGCCGAGCGGTCGTTGACCGGTGACTGACCGAAGCCGGGAATCTCGAAGGCGATCAGGCGGCGGCTGTGGGCCAGCAGCTCATGGGCGCGGGAAATACGCAAGCCACCGCCGCCATGCAGGCAGATCAAGACCTCTCCGCTCCCTGCCTGGCGATAGCGTATGCGAAAGCCGTCGGCCTCGACGAAAGACTCCGAGAATTCCACCCCGGCTGGGGCTGAACCATCCGATTGCTGATCTGGCATCAACTAAACCTTTTTCTGCACGACAGATTGGGGCGCCGACTACAGCTCCTGCATGCGCGGGAGCACTTTGGTGCCAAACAGTTCGATCGCACGGGTGGCCTTGTCGCCCAGTTGGGAAGCCACCACCATGTCGAGGATACCGGCGCCGAGAATCTCGCGGATGCGTTTAATCTGCCCAAGCACGGTATCGGGAGCGCCTACCAGCACCTGCCCCTTGTCGATTCGCTCCATTAGCGCGCCGCGCGATTGCAGGCGGGCGCGCTGGGTCTCGATATCGCGCCCATAATAACCGCTAGTCGCAACCGCGCTCTCAACCGCGCGATTGCGAAAGCTCAGCCCCACCGAGGGTAGGCCACCTCCGGCCGCACCCATTTCCTCGATCGCTTGCTCGTCGGTGGGGGCCACGTGCATCGCCAGGCGATAGATAATGTTTTCCGCGCTGGGCTCCCATCCGTTGAGCCGGCACTGGTCACGATAGTATTTGGCGGCTTGGCTGGCGATCTGCACCGTGGTGAAGGCGAAGCCGGCGCCCAGATGCAGGCGGGCGGCGAATTCGCCGGACTCGGGACTGGCGGTGGAAATATAAATCGGGGGATGAGGCTCCTGGACCGGGCGGGGCCAGATCGAAATCGTGCGATATTCGTAATAGCGTCCCTGCCAGCCAAAGGGCTGCTTCTCGCTCCAGGCCATCTTTATCAGTTGCAGCGATTCCTCAAAGCGTTCGCGCGATTCCGAAGGGTTGGTGTTGTAGGTCACGTATTCGTTGACCGAACCGCGCATCAGCCCGGCGACCACCCGCCCTTGGGTCAGCGTATCGACCATCGCGATCTCTTCGGCCACGCGCACCGGATCAAGAATCGGGATATCGGGTCCGAGGATCGCCACCTTGGCCCGTTTCACCACGTTGGTTAGCGCCGCCGCCATCACCATCGGATTGGGCGTCATCGAAAAAGGGGCGAAATGGTGCTCGGCGACGGTGACCCAATCGAAGCCGACTTCGTCGGCAAGCCGGAAGCGCTCTAGCGTGGTTTGCATCGAGCGCTCGGCCCACTGCGCATCGTAGGTGTCGCCCGGCGCGGGCCACACCGAATGGGATGCCGGCCCGTCATAGCGGGTAGTACAAAATAGAGCTGCTTTCATGGTGTCCTAATCGCGTCAAGCTTGCGCTTGGCGCGAAGCCTATAGCATCGCATTCTCTCTGACAATTGCGAGATCTACCTTTCCTTGCCTCGAGGGTTGGGCTTAAATTCAGGCCGCAGAAAAATTTCTCCGCGCAAGCGACGACCGATAGTCCTATTCGCCGCCCGGCGCCACTAGCACACGCACGAGGGGTCCCAGCGCGACCGAGGGATCCAGCGGATTGCGCTCGCGCGCGGCGCGCACCATCCGCTCGGCATCCTCGCGCAGCATTAGTCGCTGGCCGACCAGGCGCTCGCAGACCGCAGCCACCTTCTGGACATAAACCTCGTGGCTGGGATAGCGCTCCTCTATCGACAGACGCGGATCGCCCTTGGCCAGCCGCTCGGCCTTGGTGCGGGCGAAGGGGACGAAGCTGCCGGTATTCCAGAACTGGTCGCCTTCGGCAAAGCCGGCCTTGCGCAGCGACCAACCATTGTAGGTGCCCAGCGGGACTTCGACATCGGGATAGCGCAGGCCGGCCAGCGTGTTGCCGTCCTGGTCGATCATCGGCACCGCCAGGGGATATTCCTGGCCGGGAACCGCGCGCGGGGGAAAGATGCTCATGATGCCGCGGGAGTCGAACTCGGGACCGTAGTCGTATTTGGGCAAGCGGCTGGGGCCGGCGGGCAGCTTGACCCCGGGAATCCTGGGATAAGCCGCCAGCGCTTTCTCGGCCTCGACCAGGGTGCCATCGGAGCGCCGCGGCAGCATCGTGGGCGGCGGCGGCGTGCCGTTGGTAGCCCACTGGTCGAGCAGCACCAACACCGCGCGGCGGTAGGGCGCGGCTGACATATCGTTGGGGGTCAATTGGCCAATCCAGATGGTGTCGGTTATCGGCCGGGCCATGTGCGGCGAGGCGGTCAGATGGTACATCCGCACATTTTCGGGAATCTCCAGATCACTACCGTCGCGCGGATCGGTATGGGTGAGCGAGACGTGACGCACCCAGTAATCGCCCTCGGTATGCAGATGAATCATCAGCGGATCGGTAGCCGGCCGCTTCCACAGGCCGTCAACCTTGTCGCTGAAGGGGTCGGGTACCGTGTTGTAGCTGAAGGGGTAGTACTCGGCCGGCCATTGATGCTCCTCGTGTTGGCGCGGATAGCGGCCGACCTGGGCAAAGCGGGTGTTGTGAAACAGACGGCCGCTGCCGGTATGGCTATGCATCCCATCGAACAGCTTGCGGCCCTGGCTATCCTGGTTCCAGCCTTCGTAGACGTACTGGCGCAGGACCCGGCCGCCCATCGATACGCCGGTGGCATAAGCCTTGTCGACGTAACCTGCCAGCGGATTGGGATTGCCCGCACTGTCGCGCTGGCCGAAGCGAACGAAGGAGATCAGGTCGCGCACCCCAAGAAAGCCCAACCCCATCACCTTGGAGCCTTCTGTCTCGTAGATAAACTCGTAAATCCAGCCGGGTTTGAAGCCGCCCTTGATATAGAGATCGTTGACCGAGGGGGTAAGCACGACCTGGCCGTCCTTGAGCTCGGCCTGGGCCAGCTCCCATTCCGAAGCCGGCACCGGCATGCGCGGGTCGCGTTCATGCTCGCGCATCGTCAGCGTCGCGCTGGCGCGATCGAGCACCGGGTAGGGCTGCACGTTATGGCCGTTTTCCGCCCCCGCGC
>Ga0209061_1001833_pt1 | contig 31304 bp, 26 predicted proteins | sample Coa_R1_10_FD_187157 | JGI IMG/M metagenome (GOLD analysis project Ga0209061, IMG submission 187157) | Surface soil microbial communities from Centralia Pennsylvania, which are recovering from an underground coalmine fire - Coalmine... | ecosystem: Environmental > Terrestrial > Soil >... | reverse complement strand
CACCGCGCAATCGCCGTACCGCCCACGATGCTCCAGGTCTCATACCGGTCCTCCTCCCGGGCATCCGCGATGAATGCCGCGTTGTTGATGCCATGCCGTGCGCCTCCCGGCGGCCCGTTCCTGTGAGTGACCGTGCCGCGCGGGCGCCCTTGCGGCGTGCCAGCCGTGACGCAAAGGAGATGCCCGCAGCCTGGCTGCCGACGGCAGCCGGGAGGCGCCGGGCGCTGCCGTGACCATAGGCACGCCCCGCCGGCGTGTACAGGTCGGCAGCCGGGGCTCGCCAGGACGCAGTGGAGCGACCCGCCATCCGGCCGCCGGCGCCGCGGACCGCCTGCCCAGGCAGGCCAGCCGGGAAATCCGTCTGTGCCAGGCAAAACGTTCTGCCGCCGTGGCGCGCGCACGCCAGTTCTGACGCCCGGCACGCGGTGACCGCGGTCGCAGATTTCCCATCCGGCGGCCCCGGATCAGGGGAAAGTTACATGGGGGCCTTACCGCAGGGGTCCTTGCCGCCGGCCGGAGGACATCAGGATCCGCCGGGGGCGGGAACGCGCTCCGCCCGGTAAAAGACCTGATGAAAGGTTCACGCCAGGTGGACGCGCCGGACAGTGCGTAACCTGCAGCTCCGCGCTGGATGACTGCTGGGCTGGCGGCGGCGGCTGGGCCGGCGCTGCGCATCGCCGTACGATGCGTGCCCGAAGCCCGGCATGAAGCAACGTGAACGCCGGCATGAGTCATGGCGTGCAACGGCACGGCATGCGCGAGCAGGGGAGGACGGCTCATGGGCCTGCGCGAGCTCGCCGCGGCGGTGCTCGCCGGTGTGGCGGTCTGCGTCGCCGCGGCGTGCGACAGCCTCAATCCGGCGTCTGGGGGAGGAAGCAGCGCCTCCGCCCATCCTGCGCCCGTCACGTCCGCCGCGCGGGCTGGCAGCGCGGGAAGCAGCGGCGTGAGCACGTCCGAGTGCGGGAATTCCCCGCCCGCCATGGTTCGTAAGGCTCTCGGGCTTCCGGTGGGCAAGCTGGTGGCCAGCGCCGAGGGGCCGGTGACGGTGTGCGCCTACACCGGCCGGTACGAGGTTCTCGTCCGGTACCAGACCGGCGAAACCGCGCGCCAGTTCGCCCAGGACAGGCGGTCCATGACCAAGCTGCATCAGTCCATATCCAGCGTCGGCGGCCTGGGGAACAGCGCGTACTTCGCGAAATACACCAAAAGCAAACCGCCGAGCTATACCCTCGCGGCAAGGGAAGGCGACATCGCCATTTTCATCACCTCGCCGGCTCCGCTCGGCGCAGAGCGCGCGCTCATGGCCAGGCTGCTCGCGAAGGCGTGATCTTACGCCCGCGCCATGCGGGTGAGCCAGGAAGAAGACGGAAAGCCACATCGGCATGGCGTGGGCGCTGGCACCAGGGGAAGAACGCATAATCGGGGCGTAACAGGATTGAGCGCCAGGCCGCATCCGCGGGTACGCCAGGCGGCGTGCGGGGACCGCGGCGGCGGCGATGAGCCTGCGGGCTGAGGGGAGCGGGATGGGCCGCCGTGCCGCCAAGCTGGCGAGCCTGGACCTGAACCTGCTGCTGGTCCTGCGTGAGCTGCTGCGCGAGCGCAACGTCACGCGGGCGGCCGGGCGCCCTCGCCAGGCTCGCCCGCGAGCTGTGACGAGCTCAGGGGACCCAGGCGTCCTCATCCGCGCCGCAGGACGTCCTCTGCGGCACCGGCCGGCCTGGCTGGGTTGGCGAGAACCTGGTCGGCCACGTGGAGGGCGCCGCCGCGTGCGGCTGCCGTGAATCCGAGCGACGAGATGGCGAGCTCGCAGCCGCCTGCCCCTGGGGCGAGCACGCCAGCTTCCAGGCTCGCCCGGGCGGGCGGCAGGATCCATTCCGCGATCTGCCGGAAGAATCCGCCCAGGATGATGACCTGGGGATCGAAGATGTTCACCAGGTTCGCGCACCCGGTGCCAACCCAGTGCCCGAGTTCGCGGAATGCGGCGAGTATGCGCTCGTCTCCCCCCCGGGCGCGGGCAGCGATGCTTGCGGCTTTGGTCTCAGGCGCCATGGGGCCTGTGCCGCCCGGGCTTGCCAGTGGCCTGGTGCCGGCCGCCCGCAGCAGCGCGCCAAGCCCGATGAGCGCTTCCCAGCAGCCGCGGCGGCCGCAGCCGCAGGGAGGGCCGGCCGGGTCGAGGTTCATGTGGCCGATCTCCCCGCCGCGGCCGCGGGCACCGAGCAGCGGCTGCCCGCCGACGATGATGCCTCCGCCGATGCCGACTTCACCTGTGACGTAGACGAGGTTGGGGGTACCGGCCCACGCGCCGATCCGGTACTCGGCAAGGGCCCCGAGGTTGGCGTCGTTGGCCACCGTGATGTCCACGCCCGCCAGGCCGGGCTGGGTGGATAGGGCGGCGCCGAAGGGCACCTGGCGCCAGTGCAGGTTCGGTGCCTCGGTCACCACGCCGCTGGCGGCATCCACCAGCCCCGGCACCGCGACTGCCAGCCCGGAGACGACCAGCGGCCGTGGCTGCGGGCGGCTGGCGACAGCCGTTATCGCCTGGCGGCACAGCCTGGCCAGTGCCGCAGCGCTGCGATCCGGGCCGGCGGCCACCGCGTCGAACGCGACCTGGGCCTCATAGACCGTCCGGTTGGCCAGATCCGTGCCGACAACGGCGAGGTAATCCACGTTTATCTCTGCGCCGAGGGCCAGCACGTGCCTGCCGTCGAACTCCAGCAAGGTCGCGGGCCTGCCAGCCCGGCGGGTGTGGTCGGTACCTGCTTCCTGGACCAGGCCGAGTTCGATGAGCTCGCCGACAAGCCGGGACACTGTCGAGGGCCCCAGCCCGGTCCGCGCCGCGATCCCGGCCCGCGAGCCCGCTCCGTGCACGGCGAGGACGCGCAGCACAACCGCCAGGTTGTTATGCCTGATGTCGGCGTGACCTGCAGGGAGCGGTACTGCCCGTACCGGGCGATCACCCATGACCCCTCCGTGGAGCGGGCGGCAGGCCGCACTCCGGGCGAGTTTATTTTCGTTCACATTAAACACAACAGTCCCGGCCTGCCGGCTCCAGGGCACCCTCCTGCTCTCACAGCTCTGGCCGGCGCGCATCGGCCACCGTCCGGCTTCCCGCCCGCCCCGGCCGCGGCGTTGCCCGGCAGCGATCCTCCCGGGCCGCCCGTGGGTCACTACCCGGGCCCGCATGCGCCCACGTCCACCGCCGGACTGAACACGACCGATCACAAATCCACCGGCTTACCGCCGGATTGCTCTTGACAGCTCTGGTGAACCGCTCCACCATGAGCGGGAAAGGGATTCGTTGCGGATCGAAAATTATCGGTCGCGAGCTCTGGTGCCGTGAACGGGTCACCGGTCACCCGGCCGTTCGCGGACGCGGCCGCTGAGAAGCCGGCTCCGGGCACAGTGCAGGTCCCGGCGGTCTGCCAGAGCGGTGGCGGGGTGTTTGGGAGCGAACTCGTGGTTGTCGGGCACGCCAGCGCCTTGTGTGCCGCGGCCTGCGGCAACGCTCCTGAACCGCATCCAGGGATCGTACGGGGCGGCCAGCGAAGTGACCCCCTACCGGGGCGTCAGGGCCGCCATTTTCCCCGCAAGCTGAGCCACTGAACCTTGGAGGCGGTGCGAGCATGTGGCGAAAAGGGCAGATGAGTTCCGGCTCGATGAGACGCGGCGCCGTCGGGCGGCTTGCGGTGACTCTCGGCGGGGTCGCGCTGCTGGGGGGGACGGGCGGGCTGCTGCCGATGGCGGGCAGCTCCCCGGCATCCCCCGCCCGGCACGGGCATCCCTCCTGGGTGGCCACCTGGGCGGCGAGCCCGATGCCGGCGACGCCCCTGGAATCGAAGACGGCCTATGCCGGGTTCGGCAACCAGACGGTCCGCAACATCGTCTACACCAGCGCGGGCGGCGACGCGATCAGGGTGCAGGTCAGCAACACCTTCGGCACCGCCCCGCTGGCCGTCGGCACGGTCAGCGTCGGAGCGGTCCTCGACGGGGCGGCCCTGGTGCCGGGGACGAGCCGTGCCGTCACCTTCGGCGGGCACTCCTCGGTCACGATCCCCGCCGGCGCGCAGGTGCTGAGCGACCCGGTGCGGATGCGGGTGCTTCCCCTGGAGGAGCTGGCGATCTCGCTGTACCTGCCGGAACCGACCGGCCCTGCCACCAACCACTCCGACGCCCAGCAGACCAGCTACATCGCCGCCGGCGACCACGCCGGCGACACGGCGGCCACCGCCTTCACCACGACGGCCGGGTCGTGGTTCTTCGCCGACGGCCTGGACGTACGCAACCCGGAGGCCGGCGGCACGGTCGTGGCCTTCGGTGACTCGATCACCGACGGCTACCAGTCCCAGGTAGACGCCAACGCCCGCTGGCCCAACTACCTCGCCCGCCGGCTTCGCGCCGTGCTGGGGAACCGGGCGCCGGCCGTGGTGGACGAGGGGATCAGCGGCAACCGGGTGCTGAACGGCTCCGCGTGCTTCGGGGTCAGCGCGCTGTCGCGCTTCGAGCGGGATGCTTTGTCCCAGCCGGGCGTGACAGCAGTGATCCTGCTGGAGGGCATCAACGACATCGGCTTCAGCGGCGAGCCGGACAGCGGCTGCTACGCACCCAGCAACCCCACCGTGTCGGCCGCGCAGATCGAGGCCGGGTACCGGAAGCTGATCACGATGGCCCACGCCCGCGGAGTCAAGATCTTCGCCGGCACGCTCACGCCCTTCCTGGGTTCCCACGCCATCTACGGAGGCAACTTCGGCACCCCGTACGGCGAGGCCTTGCGGGAGGCGGTCAACACCTGGATCCGGACCAGTCACGCCTTCGATGGCGTCGTCGACTTCGCGCACGTTACCCGCAACCCGTATGACCCGCTGTATCTCAACCCGGCCTACAACAGCTTCAACCCGGCCAGCAACAGCTACGACAACCTGCATCCGGGCGACCTCGGTTACGAGGCGATGGCCGGTGCGGTCCCGCTCCGGTGGTTCACCGGGCCGTGAGCCCCGGCCCCTGCCGGGCCGCAGACCGTCGTGCACCCGGCCGGCAGCGGGGCGGGCCATCCGGAGGGCGTGCCAGCCATGAGGTCCCCTGCCATGAACCGGCACACGCGCTGACCGGCAGAGACGTCAGCAGCTCACGGCTACGCGGTCGTGGAGCCCCTACGGCTGCGGTGCCGCTGCCTGGTCAGCCGGGCACGGCATACCGGGTCAGGAAAGCTGCGGGCTGGCCTTGGGGGCAGCGCGGGCACGGCACACGCGGCGGGAATCCGGACGCGTCATATCCGTACGGAGAAGAAGAGAAAGAAACACCATAACCCCTGGAGGTCGCGTGGATATCAAGGGCGGCCGGCGGCCGTTCGCGGCTGCGGCCCTCGCGGGCGTGCTCGCTGCTGCGTTCGCCGGAGGGATGGCTGGGCGTGTTGCCGCCGGAGGAGGTGCGGCCGCAGCCCGCCGCGCCGCCGGCGCGAAGATCGCGGCCGTTGCCGCCATGGCGCCAGTTGACGGCCCGGCGCCCCGCACGGCCGATGCGAGCTGCGCGGTGCCTGTGCGGACTGATGACGGCGTCGTGTGCGGGGTGAGCCGCGATGGGTGGCGGGAGTACCTGGGAGTGCCTTATGCGGCGCCGCCCACCGGTAACCTTCGCTGGCGGCCGCCCCAGCCTCATGCGCCGTGGACGGCAGCGTACCAGGCCACCCAGCCCGGACCGCACTGCATCAGCGCCAGCATCGTGCCCGGCCCCGCCCCGAGCGAGGATTGCCTGTGGCTCAGCGTCTACGTCCCGCCGCGGGCGACGGCGGCCTCTCGGCTGCCTGTCATGGTCTGGATCCATGGCGGTGCCTTCCAGTTCGACGACGATTCCGGGAACGGCATCGGTGCCGGCGCCGGCTCGGGCCAGCAGCTCGCCGACACCGAGCACGTCATCGTGGTGCGCGTCAGCTACCGGCTCGGCGCCCTCGGCTTCCTGGCCAGCAGGGCGTTCGGCGCCGACCCCGGCAACTACGGCCTTGAGGACCAGCGCGCCGCGCTGGAATGGGTACGGCGCAACGTACGGGCGTTCGGCGGCGATCCCGGGAACGTCACTCTGTTCGGCCAGTCCGCCGGCGCGACCAGCACGTGCCTGCAGCTCATCTCACCCGGGTCCCGGGGCTGTAACTGCTGCCGTTTGAGCGTCCTTTAGAGTTCTCCGATCGCCTGTAATGGTTATGTGAACCTCAAGGAGTGGGCGGAGTCGGTGGGTATCTCGTACACGACCGCGCGCCGCTGGCGCGAGGCCGGGAAGCTGCCCGTGCCCGCGCGGAAGGTCGGCGGCCTGATCCTGGTCGGCGAGCCGTCCGCGCCGCCCGTTCCCGGGGTGGCCGCGGTATATGCCCGCGTGCCGTCGGCGGACCAGAAGACGGACCTTGACCGGCAGGTCGCCAGGGTGACCGCGTGGGCCACGGGGCAGGGGATCGTCGTTGACAGGGTGGTGACCGAGGTCGGCTCCGCGCTGAACGGGCACCGCCGCAAGTTCCTCGCCCTGCTCCGCGACCCGTCCGTGAGCGTGATCGCCGTGGAGCACCGCGACAGGTTCGCCCGGTTCGGCGCCGAGTACGTCGAGGCGGCGCTGGCGGCGCAGGGGCGCCGCCTCATGGTGGCTGACCCGTCGGAGGTCGATGAGGACCTCGTGCGGGACGTGACCGAGATCCTCACGTCCCTGTGCGCCCGGCTGTACGGGCGGCGCGCGGCGGCGAACCGGGCGGCCCGTGCCGTGGCCGCGCTGGGGCAGGACCCGTCATGACCCTGCTCGCCTACCGGTACGCACTTGACCCCACCCCGGCACAGGAACGCGCCCTGCGGTCCCACGCGGGCGCGGCCCGGGTCGCGTTCAACTGGGGTCTCGCCCGGGTGAAGGCGAACCTCGCCCAGCGGGAAGCCGAACGGTCCTACGGCATCGCCGAAGCGGACCTGACGCCGTGCATCTCGTGGTCGCTGTACTCGCTGCGCAAAGAATGGAACGCCGCCAAGGACACAGTTGCCCCGTGGTGGCCCGGGTGCTCCAAGGAAGCGTTCAATACCGGGCTCGGCCAGCTCGCGCGGGCGCTGAAGAACTGGGACGACTCCCGCAAGGGGAAGCGGAAAGGGAAGGCTGCGGGCTTTCCCCGGTTCCGGTCGAAGCGGAAGGCCCGGCTGTCGGTGCGGTTCACGACCGGGGCAGTCCGCTGCGAGGTCACTCACGCCGTGCTGCCGCGCCTGGGGCGCATCAAGCTGCACGAGCGTGCGGCCACGGGCGACGCGCGCATCCTGTCCGCCACGGTGCGGCACGAGCGCGGCCGGTGGTTCGTCTCGTTCACCGCCGAGCAGGACATCACGCGCCCGGCCCCGCGCCTGCCCGGCGCCGTCGCCGGGGTGGACCTGGGCGTCAAGACCCTCGCCGTGGTCGCCACCAGCGCGGGCAGGACGTTCGAGGTGCCCAATCCCCGGCACATGTCCCGCGCGATGCGCAAGCTCCGCAGGCTGTCCCGCACGGTCTCGCGGAGGCAGGGACCGGACCGCAGGACCGGCCGGAAGCCGTCGAACAGGTGGCGCCGGGCGGACGGCGCCCGGAACAGGGCGCTCGGCAAAGTCGCCGACCAACGGCGGGACAGCCTGCACAAGCTCACGACCCGGCTGGCAGCAGAGTTCGGGACGGTCGTCATCGAGGACCTGCACGTCGCCGGGATGATGAAGAACCGCAGGCTGGCCCGGCACGTCGCCGACGCATCGTTCGGCGAGGTCCGCCGGCAACTGGAGTACAAGACGGCCTGGCACGGCGGCCGGGTGATCGTCGCGGACCGGTGGTTCGCCTCCAGCAAGACCTGCTCGGGCTGCGGAGCAGCGAAAGCCGAGCTGCCCCTCTCCGATCGCACCTACGTATGCGCCTCGTGCGGCATGGTCGCGGACCGCGACCTCAATGCCGCGCTCAACCTCGCCGGGTACGGCAACCGGCAGGTCGCCGGGAGTGGCCCGGAGACCGAAAACGGACGTGGAGCCGACCGTAAGACCGGGCCTGCCCGGCAGGTGGCTGTGAAGCGTCAACCCGGCACCGCGCACGCGGGCAAGACCGGGACCGCTCCCGCGCAAGCGGGAGCTGTGGCGTGAAATGGTCATCATTGACCACTCACCCGCAACGGCTCTTCCGGCGTGTCATCATCCAGAGCGGCTGGTACCAGAAGTTCTTCTCGGCTGCCAGCTGCAGCCAGCGCCTGCCCACCCTGGCGCAGGCGGAGGCCACGGCCCGCACCCTGGCGAGCCGGGTGGGCTGCACGTCGGGCGACGTGGCCGCCTGCCTGCGCCGTGTTCCCGCCAGCACGCTGCTGGCGGCCAGCAACGGGCTGAGCTTCACCCCGTCGCCGGCGGCCGGTTCGTGCCGGCCCAGCCGCAGGCCGCGTTCGCGCGCGGGCAGTTCACCCACGTCCCTGTCATTGCCGGGGTCAACCGTAACGAAGGCCTGCCCACGGGTATCAGCACCTGGGCCGGGTTCACCCAGATGGTGCGCGCGAACTACGGCGCCGGTGCCGGGCGCGTGCTCGCCTCCTACCCGCGGCGCGACTTCCCCTCCGCCACCGTGGCCGCAGGCGCGGTCGTCAGCGACCAGATGGTCTGCTCGGCACTGACCGCCACGACACGCCTCGCGCGGTGGGTGCCGGTGTACATGTACCGGTGGGACGACGTCACCGAGCCCTTCTACTTCACGAACACGCCGGACAAGGGAAACATCCTGGCCGGTGCCTACCATTCGGCGGAGCTCACCGCTCTCTTCCCGGGATGGGCGCTGCCGCCGGCTCCCCAGCTCACCACCCCCGACCAGACCGCGATCATCGGCACGGTGATGACGTACTGGGGCGCGTTCGCCCGGGATGGCCGTCCCACCACCAGCGGCGCACTGCCCTGGCCGGCGTACCAGCGGGGCGAGTCGGTCATGTCACTGCGGCCCGCCTACGACAGCGAGATCCTGCACGCCGCAGACCTCCGTCAGACCCATCACTGCGCGCTGTGGGACACGGTCCCCTCATGACCCACCACCGCAGCCGCCTGCGCCAGTTCGTCATCGACGTTGACGACCTTGACCAGGGCGTCACCTTCTGGGCAGGCGCACTCGGCGCGGCCGGAGAACCGCTATCCGAGATCAGCAGCCACATTTGCCGGCAGCTCCGCCTGCCCGGCTCCAAAATCCGCATCCTGCTCCAAGCCACCACCGATCCCAAACACACAAGGAGCGGATACACCTCGACCTGGAGACCGGCGACGTCGAAGCCGAAGTCACCCGCCCGGAAGCACTCAGCGCCACCCGCTGGGACCACCAGCAAGAACGCGGTGTCAAGGGACTTAGAACTGCCCGGTGGCGGTCATGAGAAGTGCCCGCTGGTGGCCATCGGATCTGCCCAGTGATGGCCACCAGACGTGCCCAGCCGGCTAGCTCAGCGGGACCACCCCCTGCCCGGCGATGGCCGGGGTGAGCCGGATGCTCTCGCCGGCGGTCTGGCAGCGGCCCGATGATGCTGAGCAGGGTGCGGAGCGGGCCGTCACGGGGCTCTGAAAGCCTGATCATGGCAAACAGGCGGCCAGATCGGATACAGCGGCGGCGTCTGCCCAGGTCAGAGAGTTGTGGCCGCAAGTCTGTACACCCGCGGCCGGATTCGCTCTCACGATCACTTCAGCCAGCCGCCGGGCCTTCCACCGGCTGCCGTGCCCGGCGGTCCGGCAAACCGTGGCCAGTTGCGGCCATGTTTCCTGGCGTTCTTGTCTGATTGTTCTCGTCTGTATAGGTTGAGCCGCGTGCGTAGAATTATGCGTTTTCGTGCCCGTACCGCCATCGCGGCGCTGACGGCGCTCGCCGCCGCCGGATCCGGCGCGGCCGCCGGGCCGGCGGCCGCCGCCACCGCCCGCGCCCCCGGGGGCGGCGGCCTGGGGCTGCCGCCGCTGGCCAGCGCCAGCCGTTACGTTCTCGCCCCCGCCTCGCGCACGGTGACCGCCGCGGCTGTGGCTGGGGACACGCCGGTGAACGACGACTACGTGCAGGGCGGCGACCAGGTCAGCGAGGTCAGCGCGCACCAGCTTGACGTCGGCACGAGCAGTACCGCGCAGACGGACGGCGTGACGGTCCGGCAGGCCGGCCAGGACCATCCGGGCGGCTACTTCTCCTACGTGCTGCACGCCCCGGCCGGGCAGCAGGTGACGATCCGGGTGGAGGAAGCGGGCAGCGCGTCCGCCGACTACTGGGTGCTGATCAACGGCGCCCGCGTGTACCACCGCCTGCCGGACCCGCGGCAAAGCGGCGTCTGGGACGGCATGGCCGGCCTGGTGCACTACACGTTCACCGTGCCCGCCGCGATGGTCGCCGAGAACGCGCCCGGGCCCGGCGAGTTCCGCATCACGTTCCAGAACTCCGCCAGCCCGGGCGACGGCGCGCGGATCGCCGGGGTATGGGCATCGAGCGGGCACGGCGCCCCGGCTCAGCCGTACGGCGGTACCGCGACCGCCGCGAACATACGGGGCGTCACGCTGTCACAGAACTTCTTCGGCCGCCCTTACGCGATCTTCGACTTCGGCCGCGAGGTCGGCGGCCAGGTCCAGTTCACCGCGAGCAACAGCGGGAGGCCGGTCAAGGTGGGGCTGGCGTTCAGTGAGTCGCGGGAGTACCTGACCACTGCCTCGGATTTCTCCGAAGACCCCGCAGGTGTTGCCACCGAGACGCACTACCTGACCATCGGCAGCGGCTCAACCCAGGTCACCGACCCAGTGATCAGGGGCGGTTTCCGCTACCTGATGATCTTCACCGACCAGCCGGGTACGGTGCGGATCTCGGACCTGCGGCTGCACTTCACCCCGGACCCGACGGCGACGGACCTGCGCGCGTACGCCGGGGCGTTCCTATCCAGCAGTGCCGAACTCACCAAGCTCTGGTACGCGGGCGCCTACACCGACCAGATGGCGACCATCGACCCGGCGACCGGCCGCGCGTACCCAGCCCAGCCCGGCGAAGTGCAGAACAGCGCAACCGTCGCCGAAGGGCCCACCGCCATCACCGACGGTGCGAAGCGGGACCGGATGGACTGGGTCGGCGACCAGTCCGTGGAGGACCCGGTGGCCTACCTGACCACCGGCAACACGCTCAGCGCGCTGGACTCGCTGGACTTCATGGCCAAGGGCGCCGCCGCGGACGGCCAGATACCGGGCGTCTACCTGCCCGGCAGCGGCTACAACGACGGCTGGGGTGAGTACGCGGCCTGGTGGGTGCGCAACTTCTGGACGTACTACCTGTACACCGGCGACACGACGATGCTCGGTAAGTGGTTCCCCGCGATGGAAAAGGACGTCGCCTGGCTGTCCTCGCTGACCGGCGCCGACGGCCTGCTGAACATCCCGGGCTCGGCAAGCGGCCACTGGGGTTACGGCAACTCCGGTGAGGAGACCTATGACAACGCCCTGTACGTGTGGACGCTGCAGGCGGCCGCCAGCGCCGCCGACGCGGAGAACCAGCCATCGCTGGCGGCTCGTTACCGGAAACAGGCGGCCGCCACGGCGGCGGCGATCAACGCGAAGCTGTGGGACGCCCCGGCCGGGGCCTACATCGTCGAGCCGGGCAACACCGCGCACCCGCAGGACGGCAACGTCATGGCGGTGCTGGCCGGCGTCGCCACCGGGCAGCGCGCCGCTGAGGTGCTGAAGTTCCTGAAGACCCAGTGGACCAGGTACGGCGCGGACACCATCGACAAGCCCGGCACCATCGTCGGCCAGTACGTGTCCCCGTTCGTCAGCTACTACGAACTGCTCGCCTACGCGGACCAGAACACCACGTCCGGCACCGCCGACGCGATGAACCTGCTGGACCGCACCTGGCCGCACATGCTCACCGGCGACACCAGCGGCACGTTCTGGGAGAACGTCTCGCTGGCGGGCGCGCCGCAACTCGGCGCGTACACCAGCCTGTCGCACGGCTGGTCCGCGGGCGTGGTGCCGTTCCTGTCCAACGTGCTGCTCGGCGTCTCGCCGGCCTCGGGCGGCTTCGCGACGTTCACCGTGCTGCCGCACCCCGCCGCGGGAGTGCACTGGGCCGAGGGGTCGGTGCCGACACCGCACGGCAGCATCACCGCCGGCTGGCGGCAGCGCGGCGGCGGGCTCGCGCTCACCGTGACCGGCCCGCACGGCGCCACGTACACGGCGGGCGTCCCCGACGCCCCGCACGCGACCGTCCGGCTGAACGGCCAGGTGGTCTGGGCCGGCGGCAAGGCCGCCGCGCCGGGCGTCGCCGACGCCGGCGGCTACATCCGGATCGCCGGGCTGACCGGCACCGCGACGCTGGAGGAAACCCGATGAAACGCTCCTGGCTGGCCGCGGTAACGCTGGTGACGGCCGCGGCCGCATCCCTCCCGGCATACGGGACGGCCAGGGCCGTCGCGTCCGCGCCCCCGGTCCCGTCGCACGGCAACCCGTGGACGGGCAGCTCCTACCAGCCGAAGCCGGGGGACTGGCAGCCGTACGTGCTCGCGCCGTCCGGCCACACGGTCAGGCCAACCAGGGTACTGGCGGCCTACCCGCGCGGCGGCAGCATCACCGGGAGCTCCGGCGCGGTGCTCGGGCACGGCGGCACCGTCCGGCTGACCTCGACCGGGGGCACGGCTTCCTCGCCGCTGCTGATCATCGACTTCGGCAAGGAGGTCGCCGGCAGGGTCAGCGTGCACGTCACCGGTGCCTCGGGCACCAGGCCGGCGCTGCACGCCTGCTTCAGCGAGTCGCGCGAGGAGATGGCGCTCAGCCCGGCCCAGAACGGCGGCGAGGCGAAGTACGCACCGGGCTGCGACACCGCGAACATCTGGAACGGGTATCCCGGCCAGCCCTACACCTGGGACTCCGACAGCCACACGCTCCCGCTGGCCGGTGCCACGCTGCCGGGCACGGTGACCGACCCGACGCTGCGGGGCGGGTTCCGCTACCTGACGCTGTTCCTGTCCAGCCCGGGCTACGTGGACATCGGCGCGGTGTCCCTCGACTACACCGCCGCGCCGTTGCAGAAGGACCCGGCCGCCTACCAGGGCTGGTTCCTGTCCAGCGACAACACGCTGAACAAGATCTGGTACGCCGGCGCCTACACCGTGCAGATCGACACCAGGATGTCGGACACGGCCAAGTCCTGGCCGTACAGCACCGGCGAGACCGACCACTACGACTCGCAGATCCCGCATGCCGACCCGAACCAGGAAGTGATCTTCGACGGCGGCAAGCGGGACCGCGACACCTGGCAGGGTGACCTGGCGGTCGAGGCGCCGGTCACCTACCTGTCCACCGGCGACCTCGCGGCGGTGAACAACTCGCTGTCCTCGCTGGCCGCCCAGCAGCTTCCCGACGGCTACATGCCGGCTGAGGGCCTGGTCGGCCCGCACAACACCGGTGAGGAACGCACCTACGGCGAGTACGTCACCTGGTTCGTCAGCAACATGGCCGTGCACTACCTCTACACCGGAGACAAGGCGTACCTGGGCACGTGGTACCCCGCGCTGGTCAAGGCGATGGACTGGCTCGCGGCCCAGCGCGGGCCGGACGGGCTGATCTCGTTCGCCGCGTCCGGGTCCTGCGGGCACTACGGGTACTCCGACTGCGGCACCGAGACCTACATCAACGCGCTGTACTACCGGAACCTGGAGCAGATGGCCACGCTCGCCACGGCCGAGGGCAAGACGTCCGACGCGGCCGCCTACAGCGCCCAGGCCACCGCGGTGAAGAACGCCATCAACAGCCAGTTGTGGGACAACACCGCCGGCGCCTACCGGCTCAGCCTCCAGACGCCCGACGTCTACCCGCAGGACGCCAACGCGGCCGCGGTGCTGACGGGCGTGGCCAGCCAGCAGCAGGCGGACCGGGCCCTCGCCTACCTGCGCGGCAACGACTGGAGCAGCTACGGCTCGCTTGACGTGTCCCCGGCCACGCCCAACCAGGTCATCTCGCCGGTCTACGAGCCGCTGCCCAGCGGCTTCGAGGCCGCCGCCCGGCTGGCCGGCAGCGACCCGGCCGAACTCGGCTTCGACAGCGGGCTGCAGCTCACGCGCAAATTCTGGGGCTGGATGCTCGGCCAGGATCCCGGCTCCACGTTCTGGGAGAAGGTCAGCACCGCCGGCACTCCGCAGATCGGCCAGTTCGAGTCCCTGGCGCACGGCTGGGCGTCGGGGCCGACGGTCACGCTCACCACCCAGGTGCTCGGGGTGACGCCGACCAGCGCGGGGTTCGCGACGTATTCGGTGATCCCGCACCCGGGTGACCTGTCGTGGGCGCAGGGCCGCGTACCGACCCCACATGGTGCGGTGTCGGTGAGCTGGCAGAGCCGGCCCCGGTCGTTCGGGATGACTATCAAAGCCCCGGCCGGCACCCAAGGGGAAGCCGCGGTGCCCACCTTCGGGCGGCAGCTGCGGGTGACCGTCGACGGGCACCTGGCGTGGGACGCGGGGCGGTCCGCTGGGTACGGCGCGCACAGCGACGGCACGTTCGTGTACGTCACCGGGCTCGGCCCGGGCAGCCACGTGGTCACCGGGACGTACACCAGCCCGGCGCCCACCACGGTGCGGGTGGACGCGGCGCCGGTCACGCTGACCGGGGCGCCAGGTGACGTCGAGCACGTGGCGGTGACCGTCACCGGCCTGGCGCCGGGTACGCTGCGCGGCTCGCTGGCGCTGTCGGCGCCGGCCGGCTGGACCGCCGAGCCGTCCCCGGTGCCGGTTCGGCTGGATGCCGGCGGGCGGGTGGCATCGGCCAGCGCGGACTTCTACGTCCGCGTCCCGGACGGCGCGGGCAGCGGCTCGTACCCGCTCAGGTTCACCTTCCGCGGCGGCGGCGCGACCGCGAGCGCGACGGCCTCCGTGCACGTGTCGACCACGACGACGCTGTACTCGTTCGCCGACGGCACGACCGACGGCTGGCAGGCCGGGCAGAACGTGACCTCGGTGTCGGCGGTCACCAGTTTCGCTGACGGGCCGGGCACCCCGTATGAGTCGAAGTACGCCCTCGACGCGGCATCGGCCTCCGTGGCCGCCTCCGCGCCGAGAACCGTCCAGGTGGCGTTGTCCAAGCCGCTGGACCTGTCCGCCGCGAAGACGTTCTTTGCCTACGTGGACGGCTACGGCGGCGCGCCCGGCGCGTCCGGGTACCAGGCGACGATCACGCTGACCAGCGGTAACGGGCAGACGCTGACGACCACGGTGCCGGTGGCGCATGACGCGTGGACGCCGGTGGACCTGGATGTCTCGTCCTGGGCGTACCGGGGGGACGTCACGCGGATCGCGGTGAGCTTCGCCGCCGTCGGATCCAGCGCGCCGTGGTCCATGCACTTCCAGGTCGACGACGTGGGCTGGACGGGCTGACATGCGGCCCGTGCTGCGGCTCATGCTGCGCGCCGTGCTGGGGCTGCTGGTCGCGGCCGGGCTGACGGTGCCGGCCGCCCGGGCCGCCGCCGCGGCGTCGTCCCCAGGGCCAGCGTCAGCGCCGTCCGCATGCCCCGTGGGTTCGCTCGCACGCGCCCGCGACGCTGTCCAGCGTGCGGGTGATGGGGCCGTGCGTGGCGATGGGCGCGGTCGCGGCGTACGCCCCCGGCCTGGCGGGCAAGGAGAGCGTCAAGGAGAGCGTCCAGGGCGCCGGCCAGGCGGCGCTGCGCGGCCGGCTGGCGGCGAACCCGGCTGAAGATGGTTTGGGCGGGCCCGGCGTGTCATGCAGGACGCCACACCGCGAAGCTTGCGCCTGTCCAGGGCGGCCGACTCGCATCCTGAACGCCGGCTTCTTCGGTTAAGACCTCGGCCGGGCCCGCACTGCTCATGGTAGACACGCCGACGCAGATTTGACCATGGCTACGCCGATCTCGTTTCCAGGGATTCTGTCAGCCATTAAGACCGGAATGATTCCTGGTACTCCTTTTTGCACTGTTTTATCCTTGGTTGGGCTCTTGGTGCTGCCCGCCCGGGCTCCTGGCCGGGCTTACCGGCTCTGACGCTCCGGGTCTCGCCCTGCGGGACCGGCGGCGGTGACACGGCCTTCCGCGGGGAACGCGGCCTGGCCGCCGGGGCCGACCGGGCGCAGGCGGCGGCCGGAGGTCGCCCGCAGCAGCGGGTCCAGGCGGGCGATCTCGCGCGGCGCGAGGCGCGCCGTCGAGGCCGCCATGATCCCGCGCGGCAGCCACGCTGCCGCGCGGACCCACCGCTGCGCGTAGACGTGCGGGGCGCGGCGCGCGATGCCGTCCGCGATCCGCTCGGCGGCCGGGGCGAGCGGCGCCGTCTTGTTCGCCGGCCAGGGGAGGCGGGCCCGCAACCGGCGCAGCGCGTCGTCGGCGTCCGCAGCCCGCACCATGTCGGTGTCCGTCCAGGTGAGGTAGGCGACACCCACGCCAACCCCCTGGTGCGCCACCTCACCGCGCAGCGCGTGCGCGAACGCCTCCACCCCCGCCTTGCTCGCGCAGTACGCGGTCATCAGGGGCGCGGGGGCGAGCGCCGCCAGCGAGGCCACCTGCAGGAAGTACCCCTTCGAGGCGGTCAATGCCGGGAGGAACGAACGGGCGGTGGTGGCAGAGCCGAGCAGGTTCACCTCGATCACCCGGCCGAAGGCCGCTGGGTCGGACTCGGTGAACAACCCCCCGATGGCGATCCCCGCGTTGGCCACCACCACGTCGACGCCGCCGAACCGCCCGGTGATCTCCTCCGCGACGGCGCGCATCCTGGCGTGGTCGGTGACGTCCGCCACCCACGCGCCGCACTCGGCGTGGCGCGCGCACCGCGCCGCCACGGCCTCCAGTTCGGCCGCTTCGAGCCCGACGAGCGCCACCCGCGCGCCGCGCTGCGCCAGGCGGAGCGCGAGGGCCGCGCCGATGCCCCGCGCGGCCCCGGTCACCACCACGGTCCTGCCGCTCATGCCGTACCTGGCCCGCTGAGCGCTCCCCGCGCCGCGGCGCGGAACCGCCTCGCGGTGCGCCGTGCTGCCGCGCATCATGACACCTGCGCTCCCTCCGCGGTCAGCTTGCGGACCGCGTCGGCCACCGCCTCGGGCCTCTCCAGCGGCGTCATGTGGCCGGCTCCCGGCAGTTCCGTCAGCCCCGTGCATTGCGGCAGCCGTTCGGCGATGCGGCGGGCCTGCGGCGGGGGCGTGAGCCGGTCGGCCGTGCCCACGATGACGTGCGCCGGCACGTCCAGGTGACGGGCCCGTTCGCCCACGTCCAGTGTCGCGAGCACGCGTCCCCAGGCGGCGCGCACCCGGCGGTCGCAGGACTGGATGATGGCCGCGTTGACCGCCGCGAGCCCGTCAGGCGCGTCCGGGCCGAGCGTCGCGTACTTCAGCGCCGCGGCGGACAGCCTGGTCACCGGGCCCATCGGGGCCGCCGACGTGAGCAGTTGCCGGTGGGCGAGCGCGGCCAGGCGCGGGAACTGGCGGCCCCGGGGCGCGACCCGCGCGGCGGGGACCAGGTCCGCGTATCCCGTCGAGGCCAGCAGCGCCCCGCTCACCCGGCTCAGCACGGCCTCCCGCGGCGCGGCGGCCATGATTGCCATCCCGCCCATACTGTGCCCGGCGAGCACGGCCTTCTCGCCGGGGCGAAGGGTCGCGTCCAGCACGGCCGCCAGGTCGTCGGCGAGCACATCGACGCTGTAGCGGCCACCCTTCTCGCTCGCGCCGTGGCCGCGCTGGTCATAGGCGGCGATCCGCAGGTCGCCGCGCAGCGCGTAGATCACCCGCGACCACAGCGGGATCGAGCACGTCCAGCCGTGGATGAGCACGACCGTCGGGGCCGGCGCATCCTGCGGGCCGTGCACCTCCACGTTCAGGCCGGTGCCGTCGCTGCTGGTCACCCGCAGTCTGGCGGCGGGCTCCGGCGCGACGAGCCAGGCCCAGCGGATAGCCGTCATGCTGCCTCTCCCTCGATCAGGTCGTATTCGGCCAGGTCCACGCGGCGGGTGGCGTGCCGGAACCGCAGCGTCGAGCCGGGCCAGAGGGTGGGGTTGCGTCCTTCGGCGTTCAGGTACCAGCTCATGCACCCGCCGGTCGTCCAGACCGTGTGCGCCATCCGGCGCCCGATGTCCGCGCACCAGCGGTCCTGCGCGGCGGGGAGCGGGTCCAGGGCCGCCGCGCCGGTCAGCCGCAGGGTGCGGACATAGTCGGCGATGTAGTTGAGCTGGGACTCGATGATGTGGATCATCGAGGTATGGCCGAGGCCGGTGTTCGGCCCGATGATCATGCACAGGTTGGGGAACCCCGCCACGGTCGTGCCGCGCAGCGCCCGCATGTCGTCGCCCCAGACCTCAGCGAGAGACCGGCCGTCCGCGCCGTAGATACGCCTGGCGATCGGCAGGTCGATGGTGTGGAAGCCGGTGGCGAAGATGATCGCGTCGGCCTCGCGGGCGGTCCCGTCCTGGGCGGTCAGCGTGCTGCCGTCCACCTTGGCGAGGCCGGAGGCGACGACCTCGACGTTCGGCCTGGTCAGGGCGGGATAGTAGTCGCTGGACAGCAGGATCCGCTTACATCCCATCACGTAGTCCGGGGTCAGCTTGGCGCGCAGGTCCGGGTCGTGGACAGACCGCTGGAGGTTCCGCAGGGCGATCCGCTGCGCTGCCTTGAGCAGGGCCGGCCACTTGACGAAGCCGGCGACGTTCGACTCACGGCCCAGGTAGATGCCGAGCCTGGCAGCGCGCTGCACCGCAGGGAAGCGGTCGTACAGCCACTTCTCGGCCGCGGTGATGGGGCGGTCCCTGCGCGGCATGACCCACGCGGGGGTCCGCTGGAACAGCACGAGGCGGCCCACCTGGGGCTGGATCTCGGGGATGATCTGGACGGCGGAGGCCCCGGTGCCGACCACCGCGACCGTCTTGCCCGTCAGGTCGTAGCCGTGGTTCCACCGCGCGGAGTGGAAGATCTCACCGGGGAATGCGTCAAGCCCTGGGATGGGGGGAAACGACGGCTCGGACAGCGGCCCGGCGGCCGCGATCACGATGTCCGCGGTGAGCGGGCCGCGGGAGGTCCGCAGCGCCCAGCGGGCATGCTGGCGGTCCCAGCGGGCCTGCGTGACCTCCGCGGAGAACAGGATGTGGCCGCGGACCCCGTAGCGGTCGGTGACGTCCTCCAGGTACCGCCGGATCTCCGGCTGCCTGGAGAAGCTGTGCGACCAGCCGGGGTTCGGCGCGAAGGAGAACGAGTAAAGGTGTGAGGGAACGTCGCAGGCGCAGCCGGGATAGGTGTTGTCGCGCCACGTGCCGCCCACCGCGTCCGCCTTCTCGCAGACGACGAAGTCGGTGATGCCCGCCTGGCGCAGCCGGATCCCCGCCCCGATGCCGCTGAAGCCCGCGCCGATGATCGCGATACGCACGTGCCGGGGCAGGGATCCGGAGGATGCCTGCTGGTCCCCTGGGGCATGTTCTCCTCGGGCACGTTCCCCTGGGGCATGCTCTCCTGGGGGGAGTTCCCGCGTCCCCGCGGGCGCCTTCAGGCTGGTCTGCGCGGCGAACGGCGGGGTCGAGATGCCGGTGATGCGGTACCGGCCCCACGGATCGGGGTCGGAAAGCTCGCAGGGAGCCGACCCCTCGGGGGTCGTCAGCGTCGCCGTGGCGCGTGCGGCGCCGAGCTTGGCGGCCAGGCCGTCGTGCCGGGCGGTCCGGCCGTACCAGTGGTAGCGGCCGTCGATCGGCTGGAAGCAGCCGCGCAGCTCCACCTGCACGTCGAACTGCGAGCCGCCGACGGCAAGCCGGGCAGGGCCGCCGTATCGGTCGCCGCCGTATCGGTCGCCGCTGTCCATCGTCATCTCCCTCCTCCTAGCCTTAGCCGCCCGCTCCGTCACCACTCAGCCCTCCCGTTACTGCTCGTCCGGTACCTCCCGCGCATGCCCGGCCGGCGCACCCTCTCCGCCCGGAAGGCGGCCGTCAGCCGGCTCCGCCCGGGAGGCGGCCGTCAGCCGGCTCCGCCCGGGAGGCGGCCGTCAGCCGGCGACGCGACCCTTCGGCCGGGCGGCGGCGCGGGCGCCTGCCCGCAGCGTCAGCGCAGGACGCGGCGTTGGCAGCGGCCTGCCGGGGTCGAGCGCGATGCCGGCCTCGCGCAGGATGCCGGAAAACGCGGCCCAGATGAGCTGGGTGACGTATCCGGCTGCGTGGTCGCGGCTCATCGAGCGCCGCCGCAGCCACCACTCGGCGGTGGTGCGCACCAGCCCCGTGACGCCGTACGCCCACGGCTCGGCCGCCCCCGAGTCGAGGCCGCAGGCCCGCAGGTAGTCACCGATCACCGCGGTGAGCAGTTCCGCGATGATCTCCTCGTCCCGCCTGACATAGTCGGCGCCGCCCTCGGTCCTCGGCTGCCTGGCCAGCAGCCAGTAGAGGTTCGCCTCCTCGTCGATCAGCGCGAAATAAGCACTCACCGCGTCGCTGATCCTGGCGAGCACCGGGCCGTCGGACCTGATCGAGGGGATCACGCGGGCCAGGAGCAGGTCGCAACCGTGCTCGGCGAGCGCGTCCACCAGGGCGGCCTTGTCGCTGAAGTACCTGTAGAGCACCGGCTTGGTGACGCCCGCCTCGGCGGCGACCGCCTCCATCGGCAGGTCGGGACCCTTGTCCCGCAGCACGCGGAGCGCCGCAGCCACGAACTGGCGGCGGCGGGCGGCGCGGTGCGCGGTCCACCTGTCCCTGCGCCCATCGGGAGCAGCCTCCCTGTTCCCTGCGGGAGCAGCCTCCCTGCGCCCACCGGGGGCAGCCTCCCTGCGCTCCCAGGGAACGGGGGCGGCGTTCCCGCCGGGCAGGGGCGGGACGGCCTTGACATCGCTCTCCATGCGACGGATACTACCCATGAGTAACCGTTACTTCAAGTAGTAAGTAACTCCGGCGTGCGGGAAAGCCGGCCGCGGGAGCGGCGGGCGTGTACGGGAAGGGAGGGACCTGCGATGGCAGCGTCCGCGACGGCGGCGCAAAGACGTGCCGGGCACGGCGAGCGTGCCCCCCACGCCGAACGTGAGCGCCACGCTGAGCGGCTCCTGCGGTCGACGGCGGCGCGGTCCTACGACCCCGAGCTCGATATCGACTGGTCAGCGCCGCTGGACGAGGGCAAGGGCTTTCTCCTTGAGCACCGCTGCTCGCTCTACGGCACCGCGCTGTGGGAACGGCTCAGCCCGGCCCAGCGCCTGGAGCTGCGCAAGCACGAGGCGGCCAGCGTGACAGGCACCGGCATCTGGCTGGAGATGCTCTTGATGCGCCTGCTCACCAAAGTCGCCTACGACGGCGATCCGCGCAGCCGGTACGTGCAGTACGCGCTGGCCGAGCTGGCGGACGAGTGCCGTCATTCGACGATGTTCGCGCGGATGATCGAGCGGATGGGCACTCCGGCGTACCGCCCGCCGAGGGCTATCCACGAGCTGGCGCGGATCCTGCCCGTCGTGGCCTACGGCCCGGCGATGTGGGGCGCCGTCCTCATCGGGGAGGAGCTCCCCGACCGGCTCCAGCGTGAGATGGTGGACGATGAGTCCATTCAGCCGCTGATGCGGATGGTCAACAGGATTCACATCATGGAGGAGGCGCGGCACATCGGGCTGGCCCGCGCGGAACTCGTCCGCAGCATGTCGAGGCTGTCCAGGGCCGAGCTGCCGTACCAGCGGCTGCTGCTCGCCCGCATCGCCTTTATCGTGGCGAGGAACCTGGTCAACCCGCGTGTCTACTCCTCCGTCGGCCTGGACCCGCGGGAGGCAAGGCGGGTAGCCCTGGCGAACCCGCACCACCGGGAGACGATCCGCTTCAGCGGCGAGAAGCTCGTCGCGTTCCTCCGGGATGCCGGCCTGATCGGCACTCCGGGCATGCGCTGGTGGCGCAGGTCCTTCCTCGTCGGCCCGGAGGGCCCGGGAGGGCCGGAGGACCCGCAGGCGTGAGTTCCCGCACCGGGCGGCTCCGGTTTCCGTGATGCCGTGCCGGGCGGTCGGCCCCTGGTGATACCGGCCGCCCGGCCGGACGGCCCCGTCCGCCCGGCCGGGGGGCGGATGGGGCCGGGCGTGAGCGGCCCGCCGGTCCCTGGGTGTCCCCGGTCCCTGATCGCTTCCGCCGGCCTCTAGGTAGCGTTGGGCTATGCCGAATGCGCCTGTCGTTCCCCCCCTCCGCCGTCGCCGCCCTCGGGCTGGCCGGGGGCTTTGCCGTCGCACGCAGGACAGGGCGGCGGGAACTCGGCGGTGCGGTGTTCGCCGCCGCCGGGGTCTGGTGCGCGCGCGACTGGTACCGCTCGTCCGGGCTGGCTCCCGCCGCGGGCCTGAGCGCCCTGTACGCGGCGGCCATGGGCGGATCTCACCCGCTCGCCAGGAAGCTCGGTGCGTGGCCGTCGGTCGCCGCGGTCACCGCCCTCACCGCTGCCGCCTCCGAAGTGGTCACCCGCGCTGGCGCGGCCCTCCTAGCCCCGGCCCGCTAGGCCGGCCAGAGATCACCGGCCCGTAGCCCGGATGCGGCGGCCCGGCCCACCGGAGCAGGCCGCGGCAATGCCGTCTTCTCACCCGGGGCCCGCGCCCGCGGTTTCACATGGCCGCTGGCCAGTACCGAAATCGCTCCATATCCTGCAACGGAGGTCTTGTCTGTCTCGCCGGAACGATCAGGATATTGACGCATCGAATTACCCAGAGGTAACTTCCATGCACTGCTGCGGTGTGGTGAGGCTCACGGCGGCAGCCCTGCCGTTACCGGTACTGGCATGCCTGCCCTGGCTGCCCGTACCGCGGACATCCCAAGGGCGGAGGAATGCATGGTCCATAGCGCAATTGCCGGATCCCGGGGCCGCGCGGCCCGCTTGCACCGTATCGGAGCCGCATGCGGAGTGGTGGCGGCGGCCGCCTTCCTCGGGGCGGCGCCAGCGAGCGGGGCAGCGGCCCTGGGCGGGACAGCGGCCGGCCGGGCGGCCGCCCCGAGGTTTCATCCGATCATCTCCGTCCATGCCCCCGGCAACTCCGTGAAGGCCGCCCAGTCGAACAACTGGTCCGGCTACAACGAGGGCTACCTCGACACGCACACGACGTTCAGCTCTGTCAGCGGTGAATGGACCGTGCCGACCGCTACCCAGCACACCCCCGGGCAGGCCGAATCCTCGGCCACCTGGGTCGGTATCGGCGGGGGCTGCCTGAGCACGAGCTGCACGGCCACGGACTCGACGCTCATCCAGGCAGGGACCGAGCAGGATGTTTCCGCCAGCGGTGCGGCGAGCTACTCCGCGTGGTGGGAACTTGTCCCCGTTCCCTCGGTGACCGCCAGCATCGCCGTCCACCCCGGCGACCTCATCAGGTGCTCGATCAGCTCCACGCTGCCGGGCGTGTGGAGCATCGTGCTCAAGGACCTGACCGACGGGCAGGGCTTCACGGAGACGGTCCCCTACCCGTCGACGGAGGACACCGCCGAGTGGATCGAGGAGTCTCCGCTGGTCATCGGCACCTCCGGCGCCGGCATAGCCGCGCTGCCGGACCTCGGGAAGGTCTCGTTCAGCGACGCCACGGTGAACGGGCACAGTGCCGGGCTGGTCCCGGGCGAGGCGATCCAGCTCGTCAGCTCCAGCGGGGCGGTGCTGGCAACGCCGTCGGCGCCCGCCAGCACGGATAACGCGTTCAACGACTGTACCTACGCCACGACCTGCCCGGCCCCGTAGGCGGCCCAGGGCTGAAGGCCCGCCCGCTAGGCGGGCGGGCCTTCTCCGCGCCTTCCCGGCGTTCGCGTTCCCCAGTCCCGCATGGCGGTCCCGCTGCCGCCGCGCGTTCCGGATAACGCTGACCGGCCGCGTCCGGCTTCTATCGCCGCGGATCCGGGAAAGCGGGACGCCCGGAGGGCGGCAGGGAGCTGGGGGCTTATGCAAAACCCCTGGCTCAGCGTGCCAGCTAAGCGGCATTCCAAAGGTCCTGCACGCGATGAGACGGGAACCAGAGGCTGGCTGTGCTGACTGGCCGGCCCGGTGCGGGCGGCCCCACGCTGGGGTACGCGCGGGGCTTCCGGGTACGCGCTTAGTCCGCTGACCTGCGGCGACGCAGCAGATGGGCAGAATTTTGCATAAAGCTCCTGCTATCTAATGAAGTATACTGTTTTAGCATTATATTTTCCGGTGGCATTGCTTGCCGGGTATGCTGTCCGTAATAGATCCAGGCGATGTTACCAAAGCTCTTCTCGCGGGAATCACTGCAAGAGATCGCCGGATGCCCTTCGCCCTTTGGAGCAGGGACACAAGGATAAGAAACGGCCCGCAGGACGGCGCGGCCGGGCATGACGCGAGCGGAGCGGGACATGGCGGCGGCCAGGTCACGTCCTGCAGGCGGTGATAGGCGGGGAGGAGAGCGGTGGCAGACGCCAGGGGCATCGATGTGTCGAATGCGCAGGGGCCGTCGTTCGACTGGGCGGCGGAAAGAGGCAGGATTTCCTTCGCCTTTATCAAGGCGACCGAGGGGATCACGTACATCGATCCCGACTTCGCGCGGAACTGGCAGCAGGCCAGGGAGATCGGCATCATACGCGGTGCCTACCACGTCGGCCACCCCGCTGACGCGCCGGACAGTGCGGCCGCCGCCTTCCTTGCCGAAGTGCGCAGGCAGGGGCTGGACGCCGGTGACATGCTCGCCCTCGACCTCGAGGTCACCGACGGCAGAACGCCAGCCGAGGTGTCCGCATTCGCGCGCGCGTGGTGCGCGTACGTAGCCGGGGCCGCCGGCCGTAAGCCCGTCGTCTACACCAACCAGAGCTTCGCCGAAGCGGGCAACTGCGCCGGGCTCGGCGGCTATCCCCTCTGGATCGCCGAGTGGTCCGCCCCCGCGGGGCAGCCTTCCGTGCCCGCGCCGTGGACCGGATGGGCCTTCCACCAGTACACCGATTCGCCGATCGACCAGGACGTGTTCCACGGAGATGAGGCGGCGCTCCGCGCCTTCGCGGGGCTGCGGCAGCCATCCCCCAAGGAGGAAGAAGTGCAGAGCGGGCAGCTCAACAACGGCGCGAACGCGATCACGATCGTCAGCGTGCCATGGAACAGCGCGACCAACATCGCGTTCGGCTGCGACAACGGCCGGCAGGGACTTCCGCCCGCGAAGCTCCGTGTCGCCATCTACGACACGTACTGGCACATCTTCGAGGAAACCGTGGACTCCACCAAAGGCCAGGCCGTGGTGTGGTTCCCCGACCCGGCCAGGACCGGTGTCATCTCCATCGAGCGCCAGGACGCCGGGAACGTGGTGGTCGGCTACGAGGTCTCCTGACGGCTGGCCACGCCGACCCCGATCTGGTTCCGGTTGGCCGGGTCATTCGCCGCCCCGGCCTCGGCAGGAAGCCCTGACGCGGGTGTGGACTGCGAAGGTCTCGCTTCTGGCGTGGATTGGGCCTAGACTGTGCCTTACATAGATAAGCATCTATATAAGGTGATGGCTGGAGGCGATGATGGCGGATGAGGATGCGGCTGAGCTGCGGGAGCGGGTACGGGCCCGGTACGCGGAGGCCGCGCTTCGGGTAGCCGCAGGCGGTCCGGGCTGCTGCGGCGGGGACGGTGCCGCGGACGAGGTGTTCGGGAGCGGGCTGTATTCGGCCGCCGAGCGGGGCGAGCTGCCAGAGCTTGCTACCTCGGCCAGCCTGGGCTGCGGGAACCCGCTGGCGGTGGCGGAGCTTCGGCCCGGCGAGAGCGTGCTCGACCTCGGCTCGGGCGGCGGCATCGACGTCCTGCTCTCGGCCAGGCGCGTCGGGCCCGGCGGCAAGGCGTACGGCCTGGACATGACTGCGGAGATGCTGGCGCTTGCCAGGGAGAACGCCCGGCGGGCCGGAGTGGGGAACGCGGAGTTCCTCGCCGGGCACATCGAGGCGATCCCGCTGCCTCCGGCGGCCGTGGACGTGGTCATCTCCAACTGCGTGATCAACCTGTCCGCCGACAAGCCCGCCGTGTTCGCGGAGATGTTCCGCGTGCTGCGGCCGGGCGGCCGGATCGGCGTCACCGACGTGGTGGCCGAGGACCGCCTGACCCCTGCCGACCGTGCCCGGCGCGGCGACCATGTTGGCTGCATCGCCGGCGCTCTGTCCTTCTCCGAGTACCGCGCCGGGCTCGCCGCCGCCGGTTTCCGCGACATCCAGGTCACGCCCACGCACGAGGTCGCCGACGCCATGCACTCGGCGATCATCAGGGCCGTCAAGCCGGCGGCGTAGGGACGTCAGGGAGCGGCGGTGCCGTGGACAGCGGCCGCGGGACGTCTCAGCGCTGTCACCAGGGCCAGGACGTAGCTGGCGGCCGCGGCGGTGAACAGGATCCCCATGATCAGCGACGAGAGGTTGTCGTCATTGCCGAAGATGAGGAAGCTGCCGCCGTTGAACGCCGCGCCGATGGTGAAGGCCAGCCCGAGCGATGACAGGGTGATGCCGCCCGCGCCGCCCGCCCGTACGGCGAGCACGACAAGCACGATGCCGATCGCGATCAGCGCGAGCCCCAGCGCGACGTGGGCCGCGAGCGTGGCCGGCCCGCTCGTCAGCGCCCACGGGATCACCCGTCCGAGGTTGGCGAAGTAACCGCCGCCGCGGCTGGCGCTGCCAGGATGCGCCGCGGGGATGGGCGCGTAGAGGTTGACGACGATGCCGATGACCAACTGCGCGGCGAACAGGGCAAGCTGGACGCCGAGCGCGGTGACGAACCCGCGGGCGCCGTCCTGGCGGCTATCCGTCATGGTGCTGTTCCGTCCTCCTGTGATTGGCGATCAGCTCCTCCAGGGCCGTCAGCTCGTCCCGGAAGGCCCGGCGGCCCTTCCGTGTCACCCTCGCCCATGTCCGTGCGCGGCCCTGCGCGGCTGGCTGTTTGCGAAGCTCGACATAGCCGGCCTGCGACAACGCGTTCAGGTGTTTGCCGAGGTTGCCGTCCGACAATTCGAGCAACTGGCGGAGGTACGTGAACTCTGCCTGGCCGGTCTCCACGAGAACCGACAGCAGCGCCAGCCGCACCCGCTGATGGACGACGTCGTCCAGCCCGAGAGCCGGGTGGCTTCGCGCCGGTGTCTGGCTCACGGGAGGATCACGCGCGCCCGCGACCAGAGCCCGGCACAGACGAGCACGAGGCCGCATCCCGCGTCGGCGAGTACGCCCGGCTCCGTGCTCGCCACCGCCAGCGCGCTCGCCGTCAGCAGGGCCGCCGCGGCTACGAGCAGCTCCCAGCTCCGGCAGCGCCAGGCCAGCAGGAGGAAGCACCCCGCTACCGCCGCATACGGGATGGCCGGCGCCAGCCAGGCGGGAGCGGCCTCGCCGCCGGCGACAGCGGCCGGCATGGCCACCACCCACAGGCCTGGCTGCCAGTACCGGCTGACGCCGACGCCCAGGCGCCGGGAACGCATCCGGTAGTAACGCCAGACAGCGGCGAAGCCCGCCGCCGCCGCCAGCGGCCACCAGAGGGCGATCGCGAGACCCGAGCCCGACGCGTCGATGGCCGCCGCGGCAAGGGCGATCCCGCCGAAGACAACCATCGGGAACCACCACGACCGCGCGACGGCGCGCGCCATCTCGCGGGTACGCCGTACCTCGGTCAGCAGCTCGGCTGCGCGCCATTCGGCAGCCGTCCGTTCGGCCATCGGAACTCTCCTCTGGAGAGGATCTAACTTTCCAATGGAGAGTAAAAGTACACGAACGCCGTGCTCGGCCGCTAGCGGCCGCCCGCGGCTGAGCCACGGGACGGCCGGTGACACCACCGTCCGTTCGGATGAAACCGAAGGGGCACGGGGCACGGCAGGCCCGGCGCCTGACCGGGAGGGGGCGGTCAGGCGCGGGACCGGCAGCTCCCGAACGGAAGGGGGTATCGCGGCCGGACCCGGTTTTCCCTGCGGCCGGACGCGGGCCGCGCCTGACGGGCCCTGTGCGGGTACGCGCCTAACGGGCCCGGTGCGGATACAGGTCGCGGAGCAGGGCGATCTCGGCGCCGTGGTGGATCGCCTCCCTGCTGATGTGCAGTACCAGGCCGACCATGGGCGCGTCACTGAACGGCCCCTCGGCGGGTCCGCACGGCGCCGCAAGCCGGCTGGCGTCAAGCCGGCTGGCGTCAAGGCTCCGCACGCCACCGATCCAGGCCGCGTAGGAGGCGTCGAGCTGGCTGAGCGCCTCAGCGGCGGTGCCCGCGTAGCGGTGCGTCTGGTAGTCCGTCGGCGGACCGCCGAAATGCGCGGCGGCCCGCATGCCGAACACGCCGACGATGATGTGCGCGAGCCGCCACGCGATGGTCGTCACCGGGGCGGGCGCCGGCTCCGGGAAGATGAAATCCGCCGTGTAGCCGCCCGAGCCCGGCGCGCCGGCGGGGGTGCCCGGGCCGGGCCGCAGGGGATCCGCCAGTTCATCGACATCGGCTCCGGGCTGCCCACGGTCGGCAACACCCACCAGGTCGTGCAGAAGGTATACGCGGACGCCCGCGCCGTCTACGTGGACAGCGACCCGATCGTGCTCGCCCACGCCACCGAGCTGCTCGCGGGCAACCCCGCCGCGACGCTCATCCAGGCCGACCTGCGCGACCCCGGCGCGATCCTCGGCAACAGGGAGCTGCGCGAGCTGATCGACGTCGCCGAGCCGACCGGGCTGCTGGTGACCACCGTCATGAATTTCGTGACCGATAGCTCGGACCCCTGGGGGCTGGTCAAGGGCTATGTGAGCGCGCTCGCGCCCGGCAGCTACCTGGCTCTGTCGCACTGGACCGACGACAAGGTCCCGCCTCTGGGAGCCCAGCGGGCAGGCGAAGTGTACTCCCGCGGCACCCAGCGCATTCATTTCCGGTCGAAGGCTGATATCGAGCGGTTCTTCGAGGGCCTGGAGATGAGGGCCTGGAGATCGTGCCGCCCTACGAGGGAGCCGAGCCGGCCGTCGTGCACGTCGGCCTGTGGGGGGCCGAGGACGCCGAGCTTGCGGGCAGCGAGGGCTCCCGGTGGAGCTACTGCGCCGTCGCCCGCCGTGCGTGAACGCGCGTGCCGGGGCAACCCGCCGGGGGCCGGCCCGCACAGCACTCGCCCGCCCGTTCGCCGGTGGGTGAGAAGGCGGGCCGCGCGGCAGGTCACTGCTCCTGGCCGCTACGATCCTCGCGCGCCGGCGGGCCGGGGCCGGCCAGCGGTGCGCCGGGGGAGAGGTCCAGGTCGAACAGCACCTGCCGGACCGCCGGTGACACCTGCCGCGCCCTGTCGCCGGCCTCGCGGAGCCTGGGGATGAACTCGGCGCCCCGCCAGCCGGGGCCGATCCGCAGGCTGGCGATGACGAGCAGGTCGTCGGGCCCGAGGTGCACGGCACGCACGGCGGTGACCTCACCGGCCGTGCCGTCGGCGGCAAGCGCTCGCCGCACCGCCTCCTCGGCCTCGGGCTCGGCGCGCTCCCCGAGGATGAGCGAGGCCATCTCCCACGCCAGGAAAACAGCGTTGGCCACGAGCAGCAGCCCGATCAGGTCGCTTGCCACGACATCGATCACGAAGATGCCGGTCACGGCGGCGAGCACGGTGCCAAGCAGTGCCAGCGCCACCCCCGCCAGGCCGGCGGCGTCCTCGACCAGCAGCACCGGCAGATCCGGGTCGCGGGACCGGCGGATGAAGCGGATCAGCCCGTCCCCCCGCCGCGCCGCAGCGGACTCGGTGATCACCGTGCCGAACGAGACGCACTCGATGACCAGGGCGATGCCGAGCGCCCCGGCCGTGACGGCAAGGTACTGGGAATGCTCCGGGTGCAGCAGCCGGAAGGTGGCCTCGGTGAACGTCCCGATCGCAGCCCCGCCGAACATCACGATCGCCGTGGTGAACGCCCACAGGTACCGTACGCGGCTCACGCCGAGCGGATGGCGGGCCGACGGGGGCGCCGCCGCGGTGCGGTGGCCAAGCAGCAGCGCGACCTCGTTACCGGAGTCGGCGACCGAGTGCAGTCCCTCCGCGAGCAGGACCGGCACGCCCGTCACCCAGAACGCCGCCAGCTTGACCACGGCGGCAACAGCATTGGCGGCCAGCGCGGCCGCCAGCGAGCGGCGGCTGCGCGGCTGCCCGGTCCCCGGGGCGCAGGCTCGGTGAGCGGCCTCCGCAGCGCCCGGCGTGCCCCCGCCCGCTCCACCGTCCACCTCACCCGTTATAGCTGAACCGGCGTCCCCGCGGTGCCCCGGGCTGCCGCTGGCCGGCAAGCGGAGCGAGGCAGGCGATGCGGCACCACCGCTGCCGGTGTCACGGAGCGGCCTGAATTACCAGCGCTCGTTCGGCTGACAGTAAGGGGCCCGGGCCACAGCGGGCCCGGGCCCCGGTCGGGACGGGATGATCAGCCGGCGCCGATGGCGAAGACGTGGAAGTCGCCGCCGGTCGGGTTGGGCAGGGTGATGCTGGCCACGGTCTTGCCGGACTGCAGCGCGGCGCTGGTGGCGTACAGGTACGTGGTGACCGTCTGGCTGCCGCCGCCCGTGGTGTTGCGGTAGGGCGTTGTCGCGGCGATCGTGTCGCCGGACAGCACCTGGTAGCTGCCGGCGCCGAGCGTCCAGTCGCTGAACGCCACCGGGATCTGCTGCGTGCTGCCGTCCGTGTAGGTGACGGTCAGCGTTCCGCTGGCGCCCGAACTGCCCGCGTTGGCCGCGCTGCCGAGCAGACCGATCGTGGCCGTGCCCGCGGGCAGCGACACCTGGATCGTCTGGCCGGCGGCCTCGATGTTGTCGAGCTGGCCGGGTGCCACGTCCGGCCAGGTGTAGCGGACGCCGCCCACGGTCACTGTGCCGCCCTGCGTGATGCCGTCAGCCGCCAGCGCGTTGGCCGAGTACAGGAAGCCGTCACCGTCGAAGCTGGAGCTGACCGTCTGGCCGTCGGAGGAGACCCCGACGTTGTTGTAGTACGGCCACAGCTCGCCGGGTTTCGCGACGTCCACGCTGACGGCCGTGTCCGGCAGCGCGGTGCCCGAGCCTGTCGTGCTCGCGAACGAGACCGAGTACCTTCCCTCGGTCTGCCCGGCCGTCACCGTGACGTCAGCCTTGGCCGACGACCCGGCGGGGACGCTCAGCGACCCGCTGGCCGGGCTGACCGTGATACCGGACGTCGGGGTGGCCGTCCAGGTCACCGTCATGGGCTGGCCGGTCAGGTTGGTGGCGGTGAATGTCGCGGTGCCGCTGGCTCCCGGCGCGATGATCAGGCCGTTGGCCGGTCCCGCCGAGGCCAGGGCCGGCTGTTCGCCGGCCGGGTCGGAGGGGGGTGCGTCGGCCGGGCTGGCAGCCCACGAGGTGTCCGGCGACGAGGACAGGTCGTAGTTCAGCGTGGCGCCGCCGGACAGCGCCGAGTAGTCCAGGTACGCCTTGTCCCAGGTCTTCCCGTTGACGGTGAGGCCATGGATGTAGGGGGCGCTGGGCTGGGCGTTCGGCGCGTCGATG
>Ga0209061_1001832_pt1 | contig 31311 bp, 34 predicted proteins | sample Coa_R1_10_FD_187157 | JGI IMG/M metagenome (GOLD analysis project Ga0209061, IMG submission 187157) | Surface soil microbial communities from Centralia Pennsylvania, which are recovering from an underground coalmine fire - Coalmine... | ecosystem: Environmental > Terrestrial > Soil >... | reverse complement strand
TCCTCCTTTCAGGGATGGCCCGCTTGACTGAACGGAATGGAGTATAGCATCTCCCGCAGGCACACTTCGGGCGCCGCTATCGGAAGCGGCGTTCTGGTGTGTGTCGAATTTCAATTCGGAAAAAAAACGGGGCAGGAACGAGCCTGCCCCGCCAAGGAGAAGACCAACCACGGAGAAACAATAGAGCCGGGTGCGCGTGGGTGGATAATCCGCACCCGGCCCATCGCGCCACATCGCACGGCGGTGGAAGAGGAAAGCCCGCCCGGCGGAAGGCTGCGATCCCTACGGGATTATGGACGCCAGGAATTAAATGGGTTAGGTTTCCAGCGCGCTGGCGGATGTGAGGGGTGGGAGGCGGCACATTTCTGTTTGTGCTGCTCAACAGCCCGGATGGCGCCGTCCGCGTCTCGTCCCCAGAAGGGGTTTTCGGCCGCCGCGGCCTGAAGGATATCCGGATAGTCCTCGGCGAGCGAGCGGAGCACATGATCCCTGAATATGGTACGCGTCGGAACGTTTTCGCCGATGTGGCCGGGGTCGGCGTCGATCACGAAGACGCCCTGCGGGAACGCCACCGAGGCAGGCAGGTCCGGGTCTTCCAGGCGGTCTCGGAGACCGAGCAGCGCAACCGCGTAGCGGTAGACGGCTTTGCGGCGCGTTGCGGCACGTAAGTCCGTTACGCGTTCAGCCTCCTCGGTGTTCAGCTGCTGCACGCGGTCGGCGATACTCTCGCGCGTGTGCCTGCATGCTGCGCGGTCGGCGACGTATTTGGCGCGTGCCGCGCGCGCAGCGCGGACTCGTCGCTGCGCGTTGACTTTCGCGTCCGGTGGGGCGTCCATCTCTACCAACGGATCATACTGGCGCCGCAGCTCCGTCTCGGCGCCAGCTATCTCTTGCGCAGTTGCAGTGTCAATCCCGTCCAGGCGGTCGAGTTCGCTCTGATCGGCCGCCACCTGCGCGCGCCGCGAAGCAATAGCGGCCAGTTCGACGCCGATCCGGTCGATCTCCGCATCTAACTGTTTCTCGAACTCGCTGACCGAGGATTCCGATTTTTCATTCCCCAGAAACGGTATCTTCATTTGTCGAATGCCCCTTTCTAGTCGAAAATCTTGGCGACGTCGGCTGGCCCAGCCGGAATCTCGGTCGGTGTGGGACGCACGCCCAGGCTGCGATAGAACTCGTCTACGGAGTCGCGCACAGCATGCTGGTCGCGGGTCGTGTCGCGATAGCTATCGCTATAGCCGTCATCGGGACTCACCCCCTCAGACGTCGCGAACTGATCGTGGATGCGCGACATGGCTTCGAGCTCCTTTGCCAGACCGGCGCCGTCTCCCTTGCGTGCGCACCTCGCCGCCCGCATGCATGCCTCCGACAGAGCCTTGTGGTGGCGATAGAGGTGCCCGACCGCGCCCGCAACGCCATCTTGGACGTTCTTCCTAACAATACGTTGGAGTTCGGTGGACGTCATAATACCTCCTGATGCTCAAGCTGGACATCGCCCGGCTCGCCGGCCGCTGGCACGCCGCCGCCACCAACGGGCAGGGAGCGCAGATAGGCGACGACGGAACTCTCTGGGTACATGGCCCGCCCGTGGCCACCTAGTTTGAAGAATTTTGGGCCAATGCCCAAGTACGCCCACTTCGCCAGAGTGCCTGGCTGCACTCCGAGTCGTTGGGCTGCCTCACGCCGCGTGAAGAGTCTCTGCATTAGATACCTCCTGGTTGTGTGTGATGGGAAGAACGACGCTGACGCGCGTCAACTAATTATTTGGGGGAAGCGGAAATTAGGCGCACTTCCGGTGTACATGTCCGGTGCATCGGACGCCGAAAGCAACCCATCCCTTTCGGTGGACCCCCTTTATCTCGCCAGCCTGGTGTTGGGTGTCAACCGTACTGCTTGGCTGGTTACATTTAGGACTGGAGACGCCAGATTTAATGCCTTTCCGGATGCACCCGCCTCTAGCCCTGTCCCGATAGTATCATATCTCCTCACAATCTGTCAACACCTTACCGTGACGGAAAAAGTTGATACAAAATCATCCGCGCGGCACTACTCAATGCACTACTCAATGAAGGGGTGGGAAACAAATGCCCGGCCTGATCCTCTACCACACGACAACACGGCCGGCCGCCGTAGCGATTCTACGGAACGGCTTCGATGATGGGTCCACCGTATCGCGACCTTCGGTGCCGCGGGGGAGGGTGTGGCTCTCGGATAAGCCCCTAGATTGCAACGAAGGGGCTAAGGGAGATGTGGTGCTCGAAGTGACGATGGGTCTGTCCGAAGCGGATATCAGTTTGTTCGAACTGATCGAGAAAGGCAAACCTTACCGGGAATGGTGCATACCTTTAGAGAAACTGACTGGTGCAATTGTCAGACTGGCACCCGCGAATAACGAAATGGTGGTCCTGTCCGCCGGCGCTATGGCGCGACCGACCAGTAGCACGAGCGGCAAGAAAAAAACGCGTCGGCCAAGGGGATCTCCGGGTAAGGGCGGCGGCGGAGCGGGCGGCTAAAAGTGCCTGTGGCCGAGACCACAAAATGCCCGAGGTGCGGCTGCGCTAATGAGTTTGGCGCGAAACAATGCGCCCGATGCGACGGCTACCTGAAATCCGATCTGGAGTGTCTTCGGGATATCGATGCGTCCGTCCGGACGATCAAGCGCATTGCTGTCTGGTGGCTCTGGCTGTCGATCATTGCCGTGGTCGTCGCAGTGCTTTACGTGCTCGCCGCGCACGGATAGAACCCCGGCCCGCCCGCCCATCCTCGATCCTTACACTTACGCTTACGTAAGATATTGAAAAATAAGCCGCTTGGGATATTTACGGCGTGAGCGATTAGAGTTACCGTGTGCTCATGAAAAAAAATACCCATCGTGCTAGAAAAGAACTTGCGAATATCGAAACCGTAGTGCGGCAGCAATGGTGCGAAGCGGGGTCAAAATTCAAGAATTGGCTCCTGGTAGATCGGCGGCAAGCGCTTGACCTGATCGAGATGATTCCCGGCCGGCTTCCGGTGTTTCCGGAAGCGTTGCCGCCGGTCCGGTAGAACTTGCGAAACGCTCAATAGAAAGGCGTCGGTCAAGCCGATAGCATTGTTGCGTGGGTTAGGGGCTTTATTGCGCACGCTGAGAAGCTGGAGAGGGGCGGCCCTGGTTGTACTGAATCGCGGGCCGCTTTTGCCATTGGTGCCCGCACGCCCCGCAGCGCTTCTCGCCGTCGTGGAGAGTAGCAATGCAGGTAGCGTCACACTCAGGACAACTGATCGCCTCCGCCGGCCGGGCATCGATCAAGCCTGTCGGCGGAGGCATTTTTGCTTTGAGCTCCGCCTCCATTTCCGCCTGCTTTCCCCCGAGGTAGACGATCAGACCATGCGGCAGCCTGGCCGATTCGCGAATCACTGACCACGCCAATGCCAGCGACATCACGGCGTCATCGTGCGCGCCGCCGGGCGCGCTGTACCGCAACATCCCGCCCGGTAGCTGCTCGCACCCGAAAGCCTGAAGCTCCCCGAGCAATACGGGATCATTCAGAATGGCGATGGTGCGCTGCTCGAAGGCCAACTGAAGGGCCTCGATAATCTCAGCCTTCGAAGCGTTCGTGGTGGTGAACGCTTTGACTGGTAGGCCGTCACGCTGTAACTGTTCGATTATCGGCTGCCCAATAGAGTTCGACTCAGCGATAATCTCCGACGGGCGCCAGCGATCATACAACGCCTGGAGCCGGCCGCGCTGCACAACGTAATCGACTTTGTTGGAGCGATCCATTTCCACCATGCATCGAGCCGTCACATCAAGTACGGTGAATACCGTGTAGTCGTTGCTTCTTCCCCAGTCGCAACCAATCACGTAATCGTGCTCTGCCTCCGGGCTGTCCTTGCGCTCTGCGGTCGCGCACTCCATGACGTACCGGAAGACGGCGCCTTCCCAGTTCACGAACTGAGCGAGAAATTCCTGTGAAAATGCGGACTCTGTCATGTCCTGCCGCGCGGCCTCAATTTCTTCGGCCGCAATGTGCGGGTTGCTGGCTGTCGGCATCTGCCAGCTTGCCCAGTCTTCTCGCTCGGGGTCCTGCCCGCGGTCAAAGAAGGTTTTGAAGTCGTTCATGCCCCGTGGAGTGGACATGAAAAACGCTTCGCCCCGGTAATCTGCGAGAGTTGGTCGGATCGCATTCTCCCAGGCCTGGCGGAGTTCGCGCACCAGGGCGGCCTCATCCACGATGACAAGCTTGAACGCGCGTCCGCGGACGGTGTCGCTCACGTCCGCATCGAGCGAGAATCCAGTGATCGATCCGCCGCCGCGGATTTCGAGCCGCATTTCTGCATTGCTCCGGGCGGTAATCACTGGCGCGAGAATCTCCTGAATACCGCGCCATGCCTCCTGTTGTAGCTTGTATGTGGGCGCGAACCATGCGGCCGGGAAGCCTTCCAAGACGGGCTTTACGATCCGATCAATCGCTAGGCGAGTCTTCCCCCAGCGCCGGCCGCAACACAAAACGTTGAAGCGCTTGGCTTCGGCGATCACCTGGCGTTGCGCGGCGTGCGGCGATGGCAGTTCGATACTGAGGCGGCCTTTCATGCTGCCCTCCGCGTCTGCCTTCTCGCCAGCGCAACGGTGAGGCGCCGGCCACAATATCGTGTCCCGTTCACCCCGGCAATTGCGCGTTCGGCGGTCTCTCGGTCCCCAATGGTCACGAATGCAACGCCAGAAGGTAGGCCCTTCGCGGTCAGCATCATGCGCACGTGCTTTACCTCGCCAAAGGGGGAGAACAGGGCGCTCAGATCCTCAGGAGTGGCACCGTAGTCCACGCCGGAGACATAGATGCTCTGGTAGCGCGTCTCCGGCCGATCCTTCGGTGTGGCGGATGGCTTCCGCCTCGGGCTGTTCGCAAGTTTAACCTCGATTATCCGGCCGTCCCATTCGCACCCATCGAGACCTTCGATTGCTTTGTGGGCCGCATGTGGATCGGCCATCAGCACGAAGCCGAAATGGCGCGATAGACCTGTATTCTTATCCCTGACCACCTCGGTTCCAAGAACGTCTCCATGATAGGAGAACCACTCCTCAAGCGTGTTCTCGTCTACTGAGTCGGGCAGTCCGCCGACGAAAATGTTTGTTGCCATAGGTTCTCCGATGTGAAATAAAAAGCCCCGCCAATCGCGCCAGGAGCCCCCAGGCGATTTGCGGGGCAGGGAAACGGTGTTGGGAAGATCAGCCGCGAGCTTGAATCGCTCGCTGGACAGTGCCGTGGGACAGCCCCAGAGCCTCGCTAATCTCGCGGATGCTGCTGCCGCTGTCCTTCATCGCCCACACCTTCGAGCGGTCAAATACGAGCCGTTTCCGGCCCAACGTCACGCCCTTGGCGCGCGCCCGGTCCAAACCGGCTTTGATTCGCGCCCGGATGCGTTGCCGCTCTAATTCGGCAATCTTTGCGACGAAGGCAGCCAGCAAGTCGCCGAATTCGCTGGTGGTGTCAATGAATGGCTCCTGATAGCTGCGATACCGGACGCCATACCCGCTCAGCCGCTTCAGGTTCGTGAGCACCGGGACGATACCTTCCCTTGAGAAGCGATCCACTGACCAAAACAACAAAATATCGAACTGCCGCTTGGCCGCGGCCTCCATCATGCGCAAGAACTCGGGCCGATCCGCCTTCGAGCCGCTTTCGTGGTCGATAAACTCGCCAGCGACTTCCCAGTTCTGGGTAGCGGCGAACTCCCTGAGTTGGCGAAGTTGGGTCTCTGGATTCTGTAAGCCCCGTTCCCTCTTGGTGCTCACTCGGGCGTACAAAACACAGCGCAGTTTCTTCATGGCCCATCATTGTACCAAAATCAAATGATTTTGGACAGAAGAAACCGCGACGATAGACCAGTTCTTTGCAACGCCGATTCAGCCCTCTGTGAGCGATGATTTTGGTACAGGTGCCGCCGGAGGAGCCACTACCAACTGCTTATCAACGTACGTCACCACGATTTCCGCGTGCGATGCGCCGCGATCCTCTAATTGGCCGTTCAGCTTGCCCAGAAGCTCCAGAAGCCCCCGTACTTCGCGGATGGCCTTCAGCGCCGTTTCAAGCTGGCCGGCGGCCTCGGCGCGCTCCAGAATGCCAAGCGCCCGCGCGTGGAGACCGCGCGCCTGCTCCAACAGGTTTTCCCCCATCTCCGTTTCCCGCACTTCTTTTGCGTGTGCAATAGTTACAGGCAGGTGGCGGTCACGATGACGTACCAGTGACCCCATGGAAACGGAGCAATTTTCCACTATGCTCCGCAATGAATCGGAACGAAGCAGTGCCGTATCGATTTCGGTTCGTTTGGGATGACGGCAAACAGTACAGGTTCGTGGCATATATACCTTCGTCCTGAAGTGGGATATAGATTTCGCGTTTGGAGCCGCTGTGGGCGATTTCGGCGGATAGGCACCTAGATTGCTGGCCAGTGGCTCCCAATGCAATCTAGGCCCGTTTCCGCCTCAGCGCGGGGCATTCCTCGCGGTCTCAGGTATGTCTCGGGTACCAAGCCCCCAAGCGGGCACTTCTACGCCCTGGCCCGGAGTTACCGGAACCAGGGCGTTTTTGTCGGGGCCTCAGATCCTACTTTCCGTCCAGCTCAATCACTTCCGCTTCGCTTAGCAGCCGGTTTCGCATGTCCGCCGGGACTCGATGAACATCCTCCTTTGGGATGCTCCAGCACGCAACCTGGCCGCCCGGGTGGATGCCAAGTTGGCGCGCCCGCTCCACGGCCGTGTGCAGGCCGCGCGCCCACACGATAGCCGCCCCCAAAAATCGAAACTCATTGGCGAAGCTCAGGTAATACCATCCGAGCGGCTGCTTGCTTTCGCTAACGGGCGCAGCGGCTCGTCGGCCGCCACGGGTAGCTGCGGTGCGGCTCGCGCACCTGTGTTTACGTTCCGCTGACATTCTCCGATTTTAGCGCCTGTGTATTGCTTCGAGCGACGACCGCGCGAACTTGTACCGCGGAACAAGATAGCGCAAGCAATCTTCTGCGTCTTTTGTGTGGCGGCGAGCCGGAAACAAGTTGCAGCTCGCAGCGCGGGGCTTTCCTCCAGGGAAGGGTAGATAACCGGCCAGCTCCCCCTGGAATGTCCTAACTCGGTGCCAGCGGACCGCAGTTTCTCGTAGAGATGGTCATAGGCGGCCTTGCATATCGACGCTCGTACCAATTCGCAAAATTGAATCATCGGCCATGTGTGTTCTCCCTTTCTGCCGCACGCCGCGCCATTTGCCGCAGCGCTTCGCCGCGCGCGCATGTGCAGCGCTTCGCGAGTCCATCAACCACTACCCAGTAACCGCCCCCGCACACTGCGCATCCTCCCGGCAGTTCGTCGTCAACGTTCCGAACCTCTGCGGCCAAGCTCACCAGATTGGCGACCTTTGGCGCGATGGTCTGAGTTTCGAGCCAGCGGTCAATCATGGCCTTGGCGTGCTGGTGATCTCTCGCGAGATAATGGAGCCGCTCGATGAGTACCAACCGCACCTCTGGGTCAGCGGGGAAGTAGTCGAGATTGCCGCACAACCGAATCAGGCGCTTACACGTCTCACAGTTCCCCTTACCTGGTTCCATTGCCAAGCTCCTCCCATGACTGATCGATTTCCTGTCGTCGGCGCTGCTCCTTCGATAGGTCCGGCTTGAAGACTGGTGGATGATCTAGGTACATGCCGTTCTCGATGAACTTCGCCATCGACGGAATGAATCGCCCGCCGTTTTCAAGGAGGGATCGCCGCCACGAATCACAGTCCAGATGCCTACGTAGACCCTCCATGAGCTTTTGGTGTTCCCCGGGTGTTCCGTGAATCCTACCCACATAGGCCCTCGCTCCAGGTTCTACGCCTACGTTGCGTTTTACGTCTGGGTAGAGATCCTGGAATTCTTGCCAGCCGTTCTGTTCGCTGGTTGGTTTGGGCATCACGCTCACACGCGATGCGGTTGGAAGTGGCGCTGGCTCTGGCGCTGGCTCTGGCTCTGGCTCTGGCTCAGGCTCTGGCTCAGGCAGAGGGGTTTTTGTCGGCATTGAATCTCCGACATGGCTGGGACTTTGTCCCGACAGATTCCCGGCAACACGAAGAAACGAAACGCCCGCCCGTTTCAATCTCAAACGGACTGTCTCGTCTGCGTGATCGCTCCAATCGTGAATCAAGAGCCTATGTTCGTCGTCTCTGTCGATCCACTTCGCGTTAACTAGCGCTTCGATGAGTTTTCCGGCCGGTTTTCCGCGCCCATTCCAGTCCAAAGCGGCCTCTATTCGGCGATCTGAAAACCGCCCGATATCCCCCTGCGGCGCATACTTGGCGGTGAAATGCCAAAGCATCTCCAGGTAGCCAATCGCCGTAGGCCGGTCGCAGTTCAGCCGGTCGCACAAGTCGTAAACCTTGGGATGTTCAGGTGTGCCACGTTTCATGCGCGCACCCCTCCCAGATAGTGATTGTTTTGCATGTCGCCCCCTTCGTTAGCGAATCCCCTTTGTTGAAATCAGCGGCCGCCAACCGGCAAAGGGTTCCGGCTTTCGCCCGCTAAAGCTAGGCGGTCGCTGTGCTGCGGGCCCTTGGCCTGAAGCCGGCCAAGTTCCCAGCAGTTCCGAAAGAACTCTTCTTGAAACAATTCGGCCCGCGCAATGCCTCAACATCGGCGGGCCGTAGCGTCATGAACTGTTCGAAATATGTTACGTGCTTAGGGTTCCATTTGGGGTTCCACTTAAGAACCCTGTTTTCGGCTGTTGTTCAGTCAAGCGAGCCATGATTTTCAGTAACTTAGGGTCTAAAACCCCGCTGTAGCGCCTGCTTCACACGCAGGAGGTCACAGGTTCGAGTCCTGTCGCGCCCACCAATCCTGGATACAAACAGAAGAAAGGGTTAGAGGAGTGCGCCCGCCGAATCGCCCCCATGGAACCGCGGGCGCGGCGGATCTCTGGGCCAGGACCGGTCTGGGCCATTTCTCAAAAAAAAGCGAGAAGCTGTATGCGGAAGTTGGGGGACGCGCTGGAGGGGCGCGGAATCCTGTTCACGGACCGTTATTGCTTCAGGACCTTCACCACGTAATAACTGATGGACTGCGGTACCTCTTTGAACCAGTGCGGCACTCCCGCCGGGATTACGATCACATCGCCTTTGGTGAGGCGCTGTGCTTTTCCGCCCTGAATTTCGCCGCCGCGCCACTGGTTCGGCGCCGAGCGTTTGCCGCCGGTCATGGTTCCGCCCGTGACGATGGTGGCTTCGCCTTCCACCACGTACATCACGTCGGTTTCGCGATCGTGCACCTCCACCCGCCCGGCTCCGTTGCGATGCGCGCCCAGCACAACCAGGTCCGGGGCTTTCACCAAGTCGCCGCCTTTGGCCAGCGCGGCGGCTACCTTGTCGTGGCCGATGAAGGTCGCCGCCGGCTGGTTGCCCGCGGCTCTGGCGGCCATGGCGGCTCCCAGCAGACTCAAGCCCAAAAACAACGCTCGCATAGATCGCTTACTTACTCTTCATGAGGCTTTTATAAACAGCTTCGATAAACTGGCTGGCTCCGCCGTAGGGCGTTTTTGTGTCGTAGCGCGCATCCCAATCCTTTGTCAGGTTGCTTTCTTTGATTTGCGCCAGTGTCTTGCCCTCTTTGATCGCGGCCTGCACGCGATCGCGCACAATCGTCACCATGTCCCGGTACTCCACCACTTCCCATTGGTCGCACACGCGGCCGTGGCCCGGAATCACGTACGTTCCGCCTTCTTCTTCGTGCCGCGGCACCGTGATATCGAGGATGTTATTCAGCGCGTCGATTTCGCCCTGGATGGACCCGCCGTGGTCCACATCGATAAACGGATAGCTGGTGGTGACGAAGATATCGCCGGTCGCGATCACGTCGGAGCGCCGGAACCACACCAGGCTGTCGCCATCGGTATGGGCATTGGGCTGATAAAGCATCTTAATCGATTCATCGTTGAAGAAGAGGTTCTTGTGGTTCCCGATGAATTCGGTGTCGGTGGGCCAGGCTCCCGGCGGGGTGGGCGATCGTTCGCCGGTGGGAGCGCTCATCCGGTTCAGGACATTCAGGTGCGCGATGATCTGCGCGCCTACAGCGGCGTCGGTCAGGTTGCCTGTGACGTTCGCGCCGGTGATGGTGGTTCCGGCTCTGCGAATGGCGTCGTTGCCGCCGGTATGATCCGGATGGAAATGCGTGTTGAGAATGTACTGCAGCGGTTTATCGGAGAGCTTGCGAATCTCAGCCAGCACCGCGTCGCTGGTCCCGGCGAGGCCGGTATCCACCACCAGCACGCCTTCGTTGCCGACCTGCACGGCGATATTGCCGCCCGCCCCGGCAATCATGTAGACATTGCCCTGTACCGGAATCGTTTCGAGTTTCACGGGCGGGTTACTCTGCTGCGCGAATGCGGCCAGACCCGCAGCCGCCACGATCGCGAGCCCCCCGGCTGAAACAAGGTATCGCTTCATTACTTGCCCTCCTTCTTCAGCTTTTTTTCATATTCCGGATACATGGTTTCGGCGCCGCCCAACGCGGCCTCCACCGGTATGCCGTACTTGTCCGCGAATTCGTGAACGAAGGGATTCTTTCCGGGCAGATAATTCGGCACCTCGCCGCGCGGGCGGCCGGCGATTTCTTCCACCTCTTCGCAGGGATAGAGCCAGTTCGACCCGTTCTGGATCACATTGACGAAATCCTGTGTCTTGACGAGAGGCTCGGTCAGGTAAACCGGGTCTTTCACGATGCTCACGTGAGTCATGTAATTGCCGTGGCGGATGAAGTGTTCGGTCAGCGTGGCTTCATCGCTCTGCGGCAGCCCGTTGCGGCGGATCCATCCTTCTTTAATATGCGTGGTCTTGACGGTTAAAACGTCGCCGTCCCAATGACCGGTGGAGAAGCCCATCCAGGTGTGGGGGGCGATATCCGGCGGGTGCGGTCTGCCATCCATCCAGATGGTGCGGTTCTGTTCGTAGGTGCTGATGTACTGTTTAATGGCGATGACCTTTTGCGATTTCGGGTCGCGATCCTCCCAGATATGCAGGTTCAGCGGTCCGCGATAGATATAAGAGACCACGTGTACCTGGCATTCGTGCTGGGGAACGGTGAGCCGGGACGAATCCCACGCGAGCGCCCAGGCGCGCGCGCCGTCGCTGATGGGCAAGCCGAGATAGTTGACCAGTTCCGGCCCCTGCCCGCGTTCCAGGCCGTCTTCATGGAACAAGGGAGCCCAGTTGCCGGACAGATCCAGTCCCGGCGACGGCGTCATCGAGCCTGCGAACTGCGCATGTGCTGGAACCAGCAGCAGCGCCGGAAGACACATCCATAAAATCTTTTGCATAGAGGAACCGGCAACCATTCTACATCGGGAGCATCCACTGGGAAGACGGATGCAGAGCAGTAGCTAGAATAGTCTCTGTGACACCCGGGAAAAGCAAGAAATCGAAGGCCGAACAGTTCCGCGGCGCGATGCCGCTGGTTAAGGAACTGGTTCGTCCGCGCCGCCGCCTGATCTGGCTCGGCATGTTGCTGATGCTGATCAACCGCGGCGCGGGATTAGTCACCCCGGCCTCGGTGAAATTCCTGGTCGACGATGTGGTGGGCAAGCACCATATTCAATTGCTCCTGCCACTGGTGCTGGCCGTCTTTGCCGCCACCATCGTGCAGGGGGTGACCTCCTTCACTCTCACCCAGTTGCTTTCCGTCGAAGGTCAAAAGCTCATCGCGGAACTACGCCGCCGCGTGCAGGCGCACGTGGGCCGCCTGCCGGTTGCTTACTACGATGCCAACAAATCGGGCATGCTGGTGACGCGCATCATGAACGACGTCGAAGGCGTCCGCAACCTCATCGGAACCGGGCTGGTAGAGTTCGTGGGCGGGCTGGTGACCGCGGTTTTTGCATTCTTTTTCCTGATGAGCATCAGCCCTTTGCTGACCCTGTCGGCGCTGGGTTTCATGGCCATTTTCGGTATGACGCTACGCCGCGCGTTCGCCTACATCCGTCCGATTTTCCGCGAGCGCTCCAAAATCAATTCCGAAGTGGCCGGCCGGCTCACCGAGTCGCTTGCCGGCGTGCGCGTGGTCAAAGGGTATCACGCCGAGCAGCAGGAAGCGCAGGTCTTCTCGGGCGGCGTCCAACGCTTGCTAGAGAACGTCATGAAGTCGCTCACTGCGACCTCGCTCATGACTCTTTCGGCAACCGTGCTCATGGGCCTGGTTTGGACAGTCATCATGTTCCTGGGAGCGCGGCGGATTTTTGCCGGCACGATGACACTGGGCGGCCTGATGAGCTTCACCGCGTTTCTGGCTTACCTGGTTTCTCCCGTTTTCCAGGTGCTCTCGATCGGCACCCAGCTAACCGATGCCATGGCCGGCCTCGATCGCACCCAGGAAGTGCTGCGGGAAAGGCCCGAGGACGAAGAGCCGCGCCGCAAGCTGCAATTGGGCCCCATCCGCGGCCTGGTCGAGTTCGAGAACGTTCACTTCGCTTACCAGCCCGATAAACCGGTGCTCCACGATGTCAGCTTCGTGGCGTCGCCCGGCACGGTAACCGCGCTGGTGGGCCCTTCCGGCGCGGGCAAATCCACCATCATCGGCCTGGTTTCCGCATTCCACGAGCCGAGCCAGGGCGTGATCCGCGTAGATAACGTCGATCTGGCCACCGTGCGGCTCGATTCCTTCCGCACCCAACTCGGGGTGGTCCTGCAGGAAACTTTCCTGTTCGATGGCACCATTCGCGAAAACGTGGCGTTTTCCCGGCCCTCCGCGACTGAAGAAGAGATTCTCGAAGCCTGCCGCATCGCGCACGTGCACGAATTCGCCGAGCGGTTGCCGGATAAGTACGACACCGTGGTAGGGGAGCGCGGCGTGAAGCTTTCCGGGGGCCAGCGGCAGCGCGTGTCCATCGCGCGGGCGATTCTGGCCAACCCTCGGATTCTGATTCTGGATGAAGCCACCTCCAGCCTGGATTCCGAATCCGAGCACGCCATCCAGCAGGGCCTCGCCTACCTGATGGAGGGCCGCACGACCTTCGTGATCGCTCACCGGCTATCGACCATCCGCCGCGCCGATCAGATCCTGGTAGTGGAAAATGGCCGGATCATCGAGCGCGGCACCCACGAATCGCTCTACGAACTGCGCGGCCGCTATTTCGATCTCTACACCCGCCAGCACGGCCTGGATGCCAACCTGTTCCTCGCGCCCGGCGAAGGCGACAGCATCCCCGAAGGCCCGCAAATGCCCCCGCGGACGTCCGGCGCCGCGGCGCCCTCGGCGGCATCGTTGCTGCGCGGCGGAGTGGCGTAGGCGGTACACCGCGCTACAGATTGCTAAGTTGCGCCTGCCGCTGTAGCGGCTCTGGAGCTACCTCTACGCACGATCCCATTCTCCTAAAGACCCGCCCGCTTCCACAGCTCGTCCACGCGCCGCTTCACCTCCGGCGACATTTTGATCACGCCGGGCCAGGGGCGGGTGAAACCTTCCTGCGGCCATTTGCGGGTGGCGTCTACACCCATTTTCGAGCCGTAGTTCAACAGGCGGCTCGAATGGTCGAGCGAATCGACCGGCCCCATCACGAACTGAATATCGCGTTCCGGGTCTATGTTGTTCAGTGCCTTCCAGGCCACTTCCCGCGCGTTCTGCACGTCCACGTCTTCATCCACCACCACGATGCATTTGGAGAACATGGCCTGCCCCAGCCCCCAGATCGCGTGCATCACTTTCCGCGCATGGCCGGGGTAGGATTTCCGGATCGAGACCAGAATGAGATTGTGAAACACGCCTTCGGCCGGCATGGCGATATCGCGGACCTCCGGCACTTGCAGGCGCATGAGCGGCAGGAAAATCCGCTCGATGGCTTTGCCCATGTAGTAGTCCTCCATCGGCGGCGGACCGACAACGGTTGCTGCGTAGATCGGGTCCTTGCGCTGGCTGATGCAGGTTACGTGGAAGACCGGGTAATCGTCGGCCAGCGAATAGAAGCCGGTGTGGTCGCCGAAAGGCCCTTCGGTGCGCAGTTCGCCCAGCTCCACATACCCTTCGAGCACGATCTCGGCATTGGCGGGCACCTCCAGATCCGAGGTCCGGCACTTCACCATCTCCACCGGACTCGCGCGCAGAAAGCCGGCCATCATCATTTCATCCAGGTCCGGCGGCAGCGGCAAAATGGCGGAGTACATGGTGGCTGGGTCGGAGCCGATGGCGACGGCCACGTCCATGCGGGTTTGCTTGTGTTCGCGCAGGCGGCGGTAGTGCTCGGCCCCCTGCTTGTGCGTCTGCCAGTGCATCCCCGCCGTGCGCTCGTCGAAGACCTGCATGCGGTACATGCCGCAGTTGCGCTTGCCCGTATCGGGATTGCGGGAAAAGACCAGCGGCAGGGTGATGAACCGGCCGGCGTCTTCCGGCCAGCATTGGAGAATCGGATAATCGAACAACGAAAAACCTTCCGTGCGGACCACCTCCTGGCACGCGCCTTTCGAAACCGTGCGCGGAAAGAACGCGCCCATTTCGGCCAGTTTCGGCAGCATCTTGAGCTTTCCGATGATCCCTTCCGGCATGCGCATTTCCAGCAATTCGGCAATCCGCCCGGCCACTTCTTCCACCGACGCCACTTCGAGCGCCAGTTCCATCTTGCGCATGGAGGCGAACGCGTTGATCAGGACCGGAATCGAGTACCCCTTCGGCTTCTCGAACAGCAGCGCCGGGCCGCCGCTCTTCACCGCCCGATCGGCAAATTCGGTGATTTCCAGAATCGGGTCGACTTCAAACGGAATGCGTAGCAGCTCTTTGCGCTCCTCGAGAGCGCGGATGAATTCTCTTAGGTCGCGATAGGCCATGGAAGGCTCAGATTAGCAGAAACGGCCAATTTCGCCGCAGTTCAGTTGACGGATGGCATGGACTTAACTATAGTTAAATCAAGATGCTTCCCGCCGAGAAGCTGGGTGATACGCGTTCTTTGGGGGATGTCCACGGCAGTGTCGGCACCTCGCAGATATCGCTCCTGCGGCGCATGTTTGCCTTCTCCGGCCCGGCGTACCTGGTGAGCGTGGGCTACATGGATCCGGGCAACTGGGCAACGGATCTGGAGGGCGGCGCGCGCTTCGGCTACCAGTTGCTCTGGGTGCTGGTGATGTCGAACGCCATGGCAATCCTGCTGCAGACCCTCAGTTCGCGTCTGGGGATCGTGTCCGGCCGGGACCTGGCGCAGGCGTGCCGCGAAACCTACCCGCGGCCAGTGAACCTGGCGCTGTGGGGTTTATGCGAAGTTGCCATCGCCGCCTGCGACCTGGCGGAAGTGCTGGGCGCGGCCATCGGGTTGAACCTTCTGTTTCATATCCCTTTGCTCGCCGGCGTGCTGCTGACCGCCTTCGATACGCTTTTGATCCTCTGGCTGCAGGGTTTGGGCATCCGCGCCATCGAAGCGTTCATTCTCGCGCTGATCACCGTCATGGGCGCGTGTTTCGCGGTGGAAATTCTGTGGGCCAGCCCGCCATCGGAAGGGTTGCTGGCGGGCCTGGTGCCGCGGCTGAACTCGCAAAGCCTGTACATCGCGATCGGGATTCTGGGCGCCACCGTGATGCCGCACAATCTGTATCTGCATTCGGCATTGGTGCAGACGCGCCGCATCGGCCAAACCGAGGAGGCAAAAGCCACGGCATGCCGCTACAACCTGATGGATTCGGTGGTGGCGCTGAATGGCGCGCTGCTGGTGAACGCGGCCATTCTCGTAATGGCCGCGGCGGTGTTTTTTCGCCGGCACATCGTGGTGACCGAGATCCAGCAGGCCCACCTGTTGCTCGCCCCTTTGCTGGGGACCAGCCTTGCGGGAGTGCTGTTCGCGGTGGCGCTGCTCTGCTCGGGCCAATCTTCCACGCTCACCGGCACGCTGGCCGGACAGGTGGTGGTGGAGGGCTTCTTAAACCTGCGCGTCCGCCCCTGGCTGCGCCGCCTCATCACCCGCGCCATGGCGGTGATTCCAGCCGCGCTCACCATCTACTTCGCCGGCGAAAAATCCACTTACCAGCTCATCATTCTGAGCCAGGTGATTCTGAGCCTGCAGTTGCCGTTCGCCATCATTCCGCTCATCCATTTCACCAGTGACGCCCAGCGCATGGGGAAGTTCCGCAACCCCGGATGGGTGCGGGCGTTGTCCTGGGTGACCGCCCTGATCATAGTCGGGCTCAACCTGCGGCTCGCGGTCCTGGCCGTGGCGGACTGGCTAAGCCAGGCGGGCAATTGGCGCGTTGTGGTGCTGGCGGGAAGCATAGCCGGGGGCGTATTACTGCTATTTCTGCTGGCGTGGGTCAGCTTCGAACCGCTTATCAGCCGCCGGGTGCACCGGTACGGCCGCGCGCCGCTCACCTTGCCGGAGCCGGCCGTAGTAGAGGAAGCCCCCTCGTACCGCCGGATTCTGGTTCCACTCGATCATTCTCAACTCGATCGCCTGGCCATCAGTCACGCGGCCGCGATTGCGAAGTTGCACGGCGCCAAGGTCTACCTCCTGCATGTAGAGGAGGGGGTGACCAGTCAAATGTATGGCGCGCAATCTTCCACCGCGGAAGTCGAAGCCGGAGCGCAATATCTGGACGAAACTGCCGGAAGTCTGCGGGCACAGGGAATCGCGGTGGAGACGGCGATCTCGCATTCGTCTTCGCCGCGCCGCGAGATCGTGCGCTATGCGCGCGAAATCTCTCCCGACCTGGTAATTATGGGCGCTCACGGCCACGGCGGCCTGAAAGACTTGATCTTCGGCACCACCATCAACCCGGTGCGGCACAACTTAGACATGCCCATTCTGATTGTGCGGCCGGGGCAGCCGTAGTGGGCTGGCCCGAATTGGTAGTAGACCAGTTTGAACGATAGCGGCGCATTCGGATTATCGGTTGGACGTGGTCGCTTCGGGGCTCGGCTTCGCCGCTCCATAACAGCCCGAGGGCCCGGTTGATTGGATCGAAGCGTTGTTCTAGGCATGAGAAGGTCGACGTGCTAGACGCTAGCTGCGGCTTGTCGGCTTGAAAGCCCAAGGGAGGAAGTGATTTTTGCCCGACCATCTTGCGTAGCCTCGGCTACAGTTGGAAGCACTCGATTAACAAGGTGCGTCGCCAAGGCTGGCGAAATCCCGTACTGCTTCGCTTGAAGCATAGTTTCTTGCCGATCCAGCAGCGCGGACGCGAGCCTCGGCTGGCTGCTGGCTCTCGCCTCGTCGCGCTTCTCCAACCTTTCGTGTGCGGCGTTTAAGAGTAGCTCGGTCTCGATCTTCTTCGCTTCGGCTGTTATCTTTTGCCCCTCGGCCTCAAGTTTCCGCGCTTCGGCAGACAGCTTGTCCGCCTCAGCGAGAACCTTCTTCCAGCCGAACACCAGATCCATTATCCCCAGCATCGAGATAATCGAACCGCCCCAACACGAGATCATTGTGGCGTCTCCCGGCGGAAGTGCGGCGTGAGCGGCGATGACCAGACCAATACCACTTACAAGTAGAGTGCCGCCACCGAAACTGAACGATATAGATCCAGCTCTAACAGTCACTTCCGGCGGTTCAAGGGACTCCTTTACTCCGATCCCTTCCAATACCTTTTTCACGGATAGAGAAATCTCCCACATCAGCATCGATGAGGCAGCGAGTTCTGTAATCGGCAGTTGCCGCTGACCGCCACTCGCCTTCATGAACGGAACGGATACAACGACATCTGCTGTTGATTTGCTGCTAAGGTCAATTCCAACTTCGGCGGCGACTTTGCCGAACGTCGTGTCGTTGATAGAGACCTGCCGCAGGATCGCAGTTAACAAAAGCTCGGCTTCAGCTCTGTCCAACTCTATACCCCTTCCAGCCTCGAGAGCAGCGGTTATACCCGCGATCCGAAATACATCCAGGCTCGCCTCTCTTAGCGCCAGACCCCGGCTGGGTGGTGGCAGTTGAATCAATAGCTCCTGCATCAATGGCAAATGTGGCATCAATCGAAACTCCCTAGCGAACTCACGATTTTACAGCAGCGCACAGATGCTGCTGGTGGGATTTCGCTTAGAGTAGCCCAGGTGCAATCACGCCTCGTGGGTGCGGGACCGTGTGAACCCCCCGTGCCGTCAGCAGCTGCCGAGCGCTTAAGGCTAATCTAAATGGATATTCGTGTGTTGAATCTGATTTCCAGCGATAGACCCCGATATGTATGCCCTTGCCGGAATCCGAGCAGCTCCGAGGTGATCGTCGGTGACTCGCACCTTGGCTACAACGCTGATCTGAGAACCGCCGGGCACCTACGGGCGGCTCGTCGGCGATCTGTAGAAAATTCCGCGTTAATTGGCGATGGCGCTATGAAGCGGACCACCGGCCGCCGTGGAAGTCCGGCCCATGTTTCACACCGACTCACCCCCTCCGATCAGGCGCTTTCGGCGCGGACTTCTTCCGCGCCTTCGCCTTCGAGCAGGCAGACATCGTCGAGGTTGCGGTATTTTTCCGCGTAGTCCAAACCGTACCCCACGACAAATCCTTCTGGGATGCGGAACCCGACGTAGGCCACGTCGACCGGCCGTTGGCGGCGTTCGGGTTTGTCGATCAGCGTGGCAATCCGCAGGGACTTCGGCCGGCGTTGCTCCAGCAGATTCACCAGATAATGCAGCGTAATGCCGCTATCTACGATATCCTCCACAATCACCACGTGCGCGCCCTCGACCGAGGTGTCCAGGTCCTTAGTGACTTTCACTTCGCCGGAACTGCTGCGATTTTTTCCGTAGGTCGAAATGCCCATGAACTCGATCGAGACATAGCGCCGCATGGCGCGCGCCAGGTCGGTGAGGAAAAAGCACGCGCCTTTCAGAATGCACACGAAATAGAGTTCGCCTTCCGGGTAGTCGCCGGAGATCTGTTCGCCCATTTCGCGGATGCGCCGCTGGATATCCTGCGAGGGGATGAGGACCCGGAGACTGGGGTCGGTCATTCGGCGGCGCCCGATCGGGAGGAAAGGGCGGCGCGCTCGTGCGGATGCCCGGGTTCGTGCGGCCGCGAGCCTGCCGCCTCGGCCAGCCGCGTGCTCTGCGGACCGACGTGAATATGCGCGCCGGTGGCTTTTCCGGGCACGGCCTGGCGGAAGGCGAAGTACGGAATGTGGCGCGCTTCCAGGTAGGACCGCAGCCAGACGCCTTCCGGCTGATCGGGCGTCACGGCCACATCCACGCGGCCGGTATGATCGAAGCCGAGCGCGCGATGCACCGCCGTTTCGCCATTGGCGCTGATCGGCAGCGGTCTGCCGAAGCGCGCTTGCCAGTCCGACTCGAGCTGCGCGAGGGTTTGCGGTCCGAAGTAGCCATCGCCATCGTAATGTTCCGACGCCGGAACCGGCGACGCGCCCAGGGGAGCCTGCGAATATTGCGCTTCCGCCTGCGCCATGGCCGCCCGCTGGTGAGCCAGACCGGCCACTTCCATGACTAGATCGTGCTCTTTGCGGACGAAATCGAGATCGGCGGCGAGGGTGGGCAGAGTAGCGGGGATAGCCAGCCCGTCGTCTACCAGCTTTTTCGTCTTTTGATAGGCCTGTTCGCGGCGTTCCAGCCGGCGGTTGGCGGCCGCGGCCATGGCATCGGCCTGTTCTTCGGTCAGATCGCCGTTGCGGAACCCGGCACTCACCACGGCATCGTCTTCCGCATCGGCCACTTCTTCCCGTGCCTGCGCCAGTTGAGCGGGCGCGGCCGCCCCCGCCTCCACCAGAATTTCAAGTTTCTTCACCTTCTCGCGCGCGGCCGCGAGCTGTGGGCTATCGGCGCCCCACAGGCCCGCGCGCACGAATGTTACAAGTGTAATGAGCGGGACCAAACGCATGAATCTTTCATTGTAGTACGATGCTGATTAGGAGCCTGTTTGCGAAAGGTAGAACGCGCCGAAATCGAAGAACTTTCCTCCACAGCCCCCACTTGGCTCCTGGCCGTACGCGCGGCCGAATCCAAAAAAGCTACCAATATCCGGGTGCTCGACCTCAGAGGAGTCACTTCGTTCGCCGATTTCTTCGTAATCTGCACCGGGTCGAATATGCGGCAGGTGCAGGCGATCAGCGATGAAGTGGGTTTGCAAATGAAACAGCAGGCCCGCGAACTGCCCATCAGCCTGGAGGGCTACGATCAGGCCGAATGGGTACTGCTCGATTACGGCGATCTGCTGGTACACATCTTTTCGCCTAAAGCCCGGGAATATTACGACCTGGAGCGCTTGTGGCGAAGCGCCAAGCAGGTGGAAATTCCGGCGGCGTAGCGGCTAATCGAAAACTTCGGCGAGCGGAATGGTGAGCTTTGGGTTCTCGGTTTCGAGAATCTCGTGGGCTTCACGACGCGAATATCGAGCGCGTGCCGGCGGAAATAGAAGTATCCCGCGAATTATGGCATCATGAACTGCCCCCTTGAAAATCCACCTCTACTTCATCGGCCGCCCGAAAGACCCTCGCACCAACGCAATTGCGGCCGATTTCGTGACACGCGCCGGACACTATGCCGCTACGGAAATGCGCGAAATCCGGCCCGAGCGCTTCGATTTGTGGGCGCGCCATCCCACGGCCCGCAAGATCTTCTGCGATCCCGCCGGCAAGCCCCTTGATTCGGCCGCGTTTTCCGCGCTGATCGCCGCCGCGGAACGCGACGCGCGCGACCTGGTTTTTCTCATTGGCGGGCACGACGGCCTGCCCGAAGGTTGGCGGGAGCGCGCCGACCTGCTGCTCTCGCTTTCGCCGCTCACCATGCCGCACGAGTTGGCGCGCGCCGTGCTGGCCGAGCAGATCTACCGCGCGTTCGCAACCTTGCGGGGCCATCCTTACCCGCGCTAAGGTTGTGGGTTGCATGTCCTGGTTCAAGCGGGAGAAACCCGCGGTTCCCCAAACCGAGCAGAGCGAGCGGCACGTACGCACCGAAGGGCTGTGGTACAAGTGCGAAGGCTGCCGCCGCATCATCTGGAAGAAGGAATTCGATACCGGCTGGAACGTGTGCCCGAAGTGCGGCAAGCATGGCCGGCTGGACGCGGTCACGCGCCTCAAGCTGCTCTTTGACGAGGGCGAATACGAGCAGTTCGACCAGCACCTCACCTCCTCCGACCCGTTGAACTTCGTGGATAGCAGACCCTACCGGGAGCGGCTGAAGAGCATGCAGGAGGCCACCAGCCTTTCCGACGCGCTGATTTCAGCCGAGGGCAAACTGGCAGGCCGGCTGGTGAATATCTGCGCCATGGACCCGCGCTTTATCGGTGGCAGCATGGGGTGCGTGGTGGGCGAAAAGATTGCGCGGGCAATTGAACGCTCGATTGCGCGGCGCGCCGCGCTTATTATCGTTTCCGCTTCCGGCGGCGCGCGCATGCAGGAGGGCGCGGTAAGCCTCATGCAGATGGCCAAAATCTCGGCCGCGCTGATGCGGCTGGACGAGGCGCGCCTGCCTTACATCAGCGTGCTGACCGACCCCACCACCGGCGGCGTCACTGCCAGCTATGCCATGCTGGGCGACTTGAATATCGCCGAACCGGACGCTTTGATCGGCTTTGCCGGCCCGCGCGTGATCGAGCAGACCATTCATCAGAAACTGCCCGAAGGTTTCCAACGCAGCGAATTCCTGCTCAAACACGGCATGCTGGATGCCGTCGTGCCGCGCATGGAACTGAAATCGTATATCGCGCGGGCGCTCGCATTTTTTCTGGATTAGATACGCGTGAACTACCCCGATTCCGTCCATTTTCTTTACGCTCTAGGCAACGAGATTAAGACCGCCAAGCTCGGCCTGGAGCGCATCCGCGCGGTCCTCGATGCACTGGGCAACCCGCAGGACCGCTGCCGTTTCGTGCATGTGGCCGGCACCAACGGCAAAGGCTCCACCTGCGCCATGATCGAAGCCGGATTGCGCGCGGCGGGCCACCGTACAGGCCTGTTCATCTCGCCGCATCTGTTGGAGCCTACAGAGCGTATTTCGATTGGCGGCAAACCGGTTTCGGTGGAGAAGTTCACGCAGGCATTCAACCGGGTGCATGAAGCGGTGGAGCGCCTGCTCGATAGCGGCGCCATCGACCTGCACACCACGTACTTTGAAACCGTTACGGCCATGGCGTTTCTGATTTTTGCCGAAGAGCGGACTTCGATGGTGGCGCTCGAAGTGGGGCTGGGCGGGCGCCTGGATGCGACCAACGTGGTGCGGCCCGAACTGGCGGTGATCACTCCGGTGGATTTCGATCACGAGGCGTTTCTGGGCCGCAGCCTGGAGGCGATCGCGGCAGAGAAGGCGGGCATTTTGAAACCCGGCGCGCCGGCGGTGATTTCACGCCAACGGCCGGAAGCGCAACAGGTGATCGAGCGGCGGGCCGCGGAACTGGCCGTGGCGCTGGAACGAACCGCGGACTGGAGCATCCGCAACCTCGAAATTTCGCCTCGCGGCAGCAGCTTCCGCCTGGTGGGGCGCAGGAGCCTGCAAATCCAGTGCCCGCTGGCGGGCGAGCACCAGGTGGAAAACGCCGCCACGGCGGCGATCGCGCTCGATCGCGTGGGCGTTCCCGGGCATGCGATCGAACGAGGAATAGCCGCGGCCGCCTGGCCGGGCCGCCTCGAGCGCGTGTCGGAAAAGCCGGAAATTCTGCTCGATGGCGCGCACAATCCGGCTGGAGCGCGCGCTCTAGCCGCTTATCTCGACCGCTTCTACGCGCCGCAACGCGTGCGCATGATTTACGGCGCGATGCGCGATAAGGCTGTGGAAGAAGTCTGTGGCATTCTGTTTCCCCGCGCGCGCCAGGTGATTGCCACCGCGCCCCATCAGCCGCGCGCGTTGCATCCGGAGGCAATCCGCGGCCTCGCTGAGCATGCGGACGTGCGCCTAGCACCGCGCTTGGCGGATGCTTTAGCAATGGTGCGGGACACGGCGGATGACGATGTGATCGTGATTACGGGATCATTGTACCTGGTGGGCGAAGCGCGCGCGCTGCTGCTGCGGACCTGCTAAGCGCCACCATGAGTTTCCTGCGCTCGCTGTTCATCTCCATTCCGCTGATTGTCCTCGCCACCATTGTCTTCGGATTCGTTTCGTTGTGCGCGGCGGTGGTGGACCGCAGCGGGGAAACGTCGCACCGCATCGCGCGCGTTTGGGCGAAGGTTCTGCTGGCGGTGAGCTTCATTCGCGTATCCGCCACGGGCGCGGAAAAGCTCGATCCGCGCGGCGGCTACGTGTTCGTCGCCAACCATGCCAGCTACATGGATATTCCGGCGCTGCTATTGGTTCTGCCGCAGCAATTCCGTTTCTTCGCCAAGCGGGGGCTGTACCGGATTCCGTTCCTGGGATGGCATTTGCGCCTGGCCGGCCACTTGCCGGTGGATCGCTCGAACGCGCGCAATTCGCTCAAGAGCATGACGGCGGGCGCGCGCGCAATCGAGGCGCGGCGCATCTCCATGCTCCTATTCCCGGAAGGCGGACGGCAGCGCGAGGGCTTACAGGCATTCCGCGAGGGCGCGGCGTACATCGCAATTAAAGCGGGCGTGCCGCTCGTGCCGGTGGGCATCATCGGGATGCGGGAGTTGTTGCCCATGGGGTCGATTCACATTCGCGGCGGTACGGTGCGGATACGGGTGGGGCAGCCGATTTCTACCGAAGGCCTGCAGCCCGCGGCTCGCGCCGAAGTGACGGAAAGGCTATACCGGGAGATGCGCTCGCTGACCGAAGAAAGTTGAGGCTATTCGGAGAATATCGCGCATCAAGGCGTAGCCATGCCGTGGCTTCTCCGCCAGGTTGAGCAGGATCAGCAGAACGGGTTCGGACAGCGGTTTTGCGGTTTGGATTTCGGCGCGCTACTCCGTTCCACAAACTGTCGCATAACGACATATTGCGAGTACGCGGCGGGCAGTCAAGGCGCATGGCGAGAATGCGCCGGCGCGCACCCCCGGTCAAAAGTTGATGCCGATGCCGCTGTGATCGGAGCCGCGGCGCAGGTTCATGCGCGAGATCTGCTGGACATCCACATTGGGCACGTTGGTGACTACGTAATCCAGTTCGCCGCCGCTCCTCTGGGTGGCGCGGCCCAATCCCACGAAATACAATGCCGCCGTGCAGCCAGGCCGCAGTTCTTCCAGCCGTTGCTTCAAAACATCAGGCTCCAGGTTGAGATCGCCGATCAGCGCCCATTGCCCGCCGGTATTATCCACAAAATCGAGAATCATGCCCGCCAGCGCATATTGGGCATTGAGGCTCGGCGCGGACTTGCTGTGAATGCCGTAAACGGTTGTGTTGTTCACCACCCCAATGTTCACCGGGTAGCGAACAGGGTGTTTCCACAAGCCTTCATAGGATGATGGCCGGCCAACGCTTTGCAGCCCACCCACAACATCCGCTGGCAGCGTGGGATAGTACAAAGTCGACCCAGTCGGCACAAGGTAGTTGAGCCCGCCGCGAGGTATGGCGCTGCCGGTAGCGCTCACCACCTGCGATCCCGGTGGAGCGATGAAGGAACTCTGCATCTCGGAGATGAAAAACGTGCTTCCGAGGCGCTGTGCCTGCTCGATTTGCCGCGCCTTGCGATCGTTATCTGCGTTGCCCCGCTGGGAGTTGAAGGAAGTGGCGTCGTACATCGGAGCCTGCATCCTCTGGATTACACCTAGGGCTACAGCGGCGCGGGGAGCCCCGGCAATCCAGGGCATCTTCGCCTGCGCGGGAGGGTTCGCACCCGGGCGGTAAACCGGAGGCGCAGGCCGGCACTCCAGCCGTTGCGCTTGAAACATCCCAGGCTTCGCCTGTACCGGAGTTGCCGTCCGGGGCCGGTACACCGGAGGCGCGGGCATATGAATTCCCTTGGGTTGCACTGCCTGATGTCCCGCCACCGAAGTGGCTCCCGGCCGGTATACCGGGGGCGCGCCGCCACCCGGCCGGGTTTCAGGCTTTTTCAGGGGCATTGGCCCGAGTATGACAATGCCAATCCGGAGCTGTCAACCCGCTCACTCTTGACATGGACACCCGCTAACCCTTGCCGCCCGCCGGCTCCAAGGCCAGCTTCGCCACCTCGTCCATGGTCTTCACGTAGTGAATCTGCATGTCGCCGATCTGCTCGGTTTTCAGATCTTCGCGCACGTTCACCTCGTTTTCGGCTGGCAGGATCACTTCACGCACGCCGCTGCGTTTGGCGGCGAGAACCTTCTCCTTGATGCCGCCCACCGGCAGGACTTCGCCGGTGAGCGTGATCTCTCCCGTCATTGCCAGTCGCGGGCGCACGCAGCGCTCTGTCAGCATGGAAAGCAGCGCCGTCGCCATCGTGATTCCGGCCGAGGGGCCATCTTTGGGAATCGCGCCGGCGGGCACGTGAATATGAATATCGCTGTTCTTGAACACCTCGGGGTCGATGAGGTACGTGGCGGCGTTGCCGCGCACCCAGGTGAGCGCCGCCTGCACCGATTCCTGCATCACCGGGCCAAGTTGCCCGGTCATAATCAGCCCTTTGCTGCCGCCGGGCATGCGGCCGGCTTCCACGAACAGCACATCTCCGCCCACCGGCGTCCACGCCAGGCCCACGGCGACGCCCGGCCGGCGGGTGCGTTCGGCCACTTCCGTATCCGGCCGGAACCGGGGCGCGCCCAGGTCCTTTTCCACCAGCTCCGGCGTGACTTCCATCGCCCCCGCCGCCCCTTCCGCGATCCGCCGCGCCTGTTTGCGGCAGATCGTGCCGATCTCGCGCTCCAGGTTCCGAACCCCGGCCTCGCGCGTGTAGCGGCGGATCAGAAAACGCACGGATTCGTCCGTGAACTGAATCCCGCTCTCCGCCGTTAAGCCGTTCTCTTCGATCTGCCGCGGGATCAGGTAACGGAATGCGATGATGACTTTCTCCTGCTCGGTATAGCCTTCGAGGGGAATGATCTCCATGCGGTCGCGCAGCGCGTCCGGCACCGGATCGAGCACGTTGGCGGTGGTGATGAACAGGACCTTCGAAAGATCGAATGGGACATCCAGGTAGTTGTCGCGGAAAGTGGAGTTCTGTTCGGGATCGAGCACCTCGAGCAGCGCCGAAGCCGGGTCGCCGCGGAAATCGCGGCCCAGTTTGTCCACCTCGTCGAGCATGAACACCGGGTCGTTGGTGGCCGTGCGGCGCAACGCCTGAATGATCTGGCCGGGCAGCGCGCCGATATAGGTGCGGCGATGGCCGCGGATTTCCGCTTCGTCGTGCATGCCGCCCATGGAAATGCGCGCGAATTTGCGCCCCAGCGCGCGGGCAATCGATTTCCCCAGCGAGGTTTTACCCACTCCCGGCGGCCCCACGAAGCACAGGATCGGCCCTTTCAGCACGGGTCGAAGCTGCAGCACGGCCAGGTAATCGAGAATGCGTTCCTTTACTTTTTCCAGATCGTAATGATCCTGGTCGAGGATTTCGGCCGCATGCTTCACGTCCACCTGCGCGCCCGAAGAAGCGCTCCAGGGCAGCGCGGCCATCCATTCCAGGTACGTGCGGGTGACGCCATACTCCGGCGAGGCGGCATTCATCCGCGACAGGCGGTTGAGCTCGCGCATGGCCTCGGTTTTCACCTCTTCCGGCATCCCCGCTGCTTCCAGCTTCTGGCGCAGGTCTTCGGTGTCGCGCTGCGTTTCGTCGCCTTCACCCAGTTCTTTCTGGATGGCCTTCAACTGCTCGCGCAGGTAAAATTCCCGCTGGGTTTGCGAAAGCTGCCCCTGCACCTGCGATTGGATCCGGCCGCGCAACTCGAGCAGCTCGAGCTCGCGCGTGAGGTGCCGGTGCACCGTTTGCAGCCGCGTTCTGCCATCCGGCTGCTCGAGCAGTTGCTGCCGCTCCGGCGGGCTTAAGGACGGCAGCGTGCCCGCCACCCAATCGGCCAGCCGCCCCGGCTCGTTGATCTGCTGAGCCAGCACTACCAGTTCGTCGGAAAGGTTCGGAGCCGCGCTGACGATCTGCTGGAACAGCGAAAGCACGTTTTGCCGCAGCGCTTCCATTTCGCCCGTCATTTCCGGCTCGATATCGGCGATGCGCTCTACGCGGGCCTTCAGAAACGGCTCCCGCGCGGTGAATTCGCGCGTGCGGATGCGCGACGTGCCCTCGCAAAACAGCAGCAGATTTTCTTTCGGAACGCGCACCACTTTGTGCAGCACGCACAGCGTCCCTACCTGGTACAGATCGTCGGGCCCAGGTGTATCCACGCGCGGATCGAGCTGTGAAACCACGGCCAGGTTGCGGTTTTCTCCCAGCGATTGCACCAGCGCCACCGAGGAAGGCCGGCCCACGGTAAGCGGAATCATCGAGCCGGGAAAAAGTACCGTGTCGCGCACGGTCAGAACCGGCACCTCTTCGAAATCCGTCTGCCCGGTTGCGGGTTCCGGGGGAGTCTGCGTTTCTGGTTCCTGGACAGGCATTCTAACCCTAGTGTAAACGCCGTCCTGTGTCCGGCGACTATGCCGGTGGCGCTACCTCTGGTCTTCCAGGTCGCGGATGCGCTCGCCGTGATCATCGAGCCGGTCCTGGTGAGCGGTGGCGGTGCGCTCCAAGCTCTGGATAGAGGTGAGGGCGTCGCGGGCAATTTGGGCCAGGGCGCGGATGTTCTCGGCATCCACTTGCACGTTGGCGCGAAGCTCCTGCATCTCGGCGCGTAGCTCGTGCACGTCGCGAGTGAGCATCTCTACGGACTGTGCCAGGGCTTCGTGGCGTTCGGCAATGCGATCCAGGCGTTCGCCAACGCGATCCAGGCGTTCGCCAACGCGATCCAATGTTGCTTCAACGCGGTCCATTCTGTCCATACGGGCGGCCGCTCCTTTTCCAGTGTAGCTTGAGATTCCTACGCTCCTTTCGGATAGCACCCTAACACGCGTAAATAATCCGAAAGCTCCTGCAGATGATTCAAGGCGTTCGAGGCCGGAGGCGAATCCGCGCGCCCGAGAAAATCGAGGTAAAAGAGATACTCCCACGGCTTGCCCCGCATCGGCCGCGATTCGATTTTCGTCAGGCTCAGGTCGCGCAGCGCGAATACCGCCAGCGCCCGGAATAATGCGCCGGGCAGGTTGCGCGTGCTGAACACCAGCGAGGTCTTCCACTCCGCGCCCGCGTCCGCCGCTCCCTGCCGGCCCCGGCCCCGCACCCATTCGGGCCGCCGCAGCAGAAAGAAACGCGTGAAATTCTGCCGGTCGTCTTCAATCGACCTGCGCAAAATTCGCGCGCCGTAAGTCTCGGCCGCCACCGCCGACGCGATGGCCCCGGCGTCTTCCAGCCCCTCCTCCATAATCATCTTCACGCTGCCCGCCGTGTCATAGAACGGCACGCGCTCGATTTGCCGGTTTTGCGCAAAAAACTGCAGGCATTGGTTCAGCGCCACCTGGTGCGAAAACACGCGCCGGATGGCGGAAAACTTCGTCCCTTTTCTCGCAATCAAATTATGGATGATGCGCACGCTCGTCTCGGCCACGATCGGCAGATCGAAGTTCTGCAAGTGATCGTAGTTTTCGTAGACCGGCCCGTGTAGCGTATTCTCAATCGGGATTACCGCGCCCGTCGCCCGGCCTTCTTTCAAACTGCGGAATACGTCCTCGAACCGCTCACAGGCAAGCAGCCCGATCTCCGGCCCCAGCAGCTTGCGCGCCGCCTCTTCGCTGAAAGCCCCCCGTTCCCCCTGAAACGCGATCTTCTCAGGTTTCGGGCCCACCCGGCCGCGGCGTTGGCTCATTTCGGCCCTCCCCAGCGGCGGGCATCGGCCAGCGGCAGCCCGATCAAATCCATCACCCGCTCCACGCTGCGGTCGACGATATCCATAACGGTTTGCGGGTTAGAGTAAAAATTGGGAATGGGCGGAGCGATGATCGCCCCCATCTCCGCCAGCGCGGTCATATTCCTTAAGTGTCCCAGGTGGAATGGTGATTCCCGAACTACTAGTACCAGCCTGCGCCGCTCCTTGAGCGTGACATCCGCCGCGCGAACCAGCAGGTTCGAGCTGATCCCCCCCGCTATCGCCGACATCGTATGAATCGAGCAGGGGGCGACCACCATCGCGTCCGTCCGGAATGAGCCGCTGGCCAGCCGGCAGGAGATATCCTCTATGGAATAGCTGCAGTCAGCCATCCGCCGGACTTCAGCCGCCGTCTTGCCGGTTTCCAAAAATAGGGTCTTTTCCCCCGATCTGGTTAATATCAGATGAATCTCCGCCTGCTGCTCGCGCAGCCGCTCCAAAAGACGCAGCCCGTAAATAGCGCCGCTGGCTCCTGAGATTCCGGCCACAATCACCACACTAAATCCTCCGGGGGGTTCCGTGTTCCAAATCCGGAACAAAAACCTCGATTTTCAGCAGCCGCCCTACAACCATGGAGATACAATGCGGTTGCGGCGGCGCGCTCGATTCTTTTCGCCAGCGAGGATCATAGCATGGACCGTCCGGGAGAAAAGCTGAGACGAGCTCGGGTGCGGCTCAAGCTCACCTATCGCGAGGTGGAGCAGGCCAGCCAGAAGATCGCCGCGCGCCGCGGCAACTCCGATTTTACGATCTCATTGAGCCGCTTGGCCGATATCGAAAACGGCGGCCGGACCCCCAGCATTTTTCGCCTGTACACCCTCTGCTCCATCTACCGCCTCGACCTGCATGAAGTGCTCGGCTGGTACGGCGTGCCGGTGGATCTGATGGTTGCCGAATCGTTCGAAATCAGGCTCGCCGAAACCCACGAGTTTGAATTCACTTCCGATGGCCACCAGGCTGCTGCGCCGCGCTTCGATTGCCCCATCAATCTCAGTAAGACCACCTACCTCAGCCAGTTCCTGCGGCAGTGGGGTAAGGTGCCCCTTACCTATCTCGGCGGCCTCGACCCGCGCCCCCACCGCTACGGCCTGATCGGCCTGGAGGATTGCTCCATGTCCCCGATCCTGCGGCCGGGATCGCTGGTGCTGATCGACGAGAACCGCCGCAAGATCGCCCGCGGCGGCTGGCGCAACGAGTTCGACCGCCCCATTTATTTTCTGGAGCACCGCCAGGGATTCCTCTGCGGCTGGTGCACCTTGGCGCGCGGCACGCTCACAGTGCTGGCGCACCCATCCTCGGAGAAGAGCCCCACAGCTTTCGAATTCCCGGGCGAAATCGACGTGGTCGGCCAGGTAGTCGGTGTGGCCATGTGGTTCGAAGCAGCCCCGGTGCCCGCCGCGGCTGAGTAGTTTCCCTCAGATCCGTTCCACTTCCGGAAATTTTCCTGAGTGCTTTGACTTACTCCGGTATGTTCCCGTAGTGTGGATACTGTAGTTACCTTAGACTCTCGAACCTAAGACAAAGGACTGGTGAAAGACATGAAGAAATTCTTCCTATTTTCTGTGACTCTGCTAGCGTTGTCCACTGTAGTACCGCAGAACGCCAAGGCTATCATCAACAGCCCCACTCCCGACGGCAACATCATCAACAGCCCCACTCCCGACGGCAATATCATCAATAGCCCCACTCCTGACGGCAATATCATTAACAGCCCCACTCCTGACGGCAATATCATTAACAGCCCCACTCCCGACGGCAACCTCTGGTAGTCTCCCGCACTTGTGCGCGGCTCCTGGTGCTAGGATTGGTTTAGGCCGATAAGAAGTCCGGGCACCAGGTGAGTAATTTCCTCCAGTTCCTGATTGGCAGCACCTGCCTGGCAGGTGTCGTGAGACTCCTGTGCACGCGGTTATGGAGGAAGTACCTCGCACTCACGTTATTCCTCTTTGTGGAGTGTATACACTCTGTCTGTATCCCAATCCTTTTCCTCAATTTCCATTCGCCGGGATACAAACTTTTTTGGGAGATCTTCCAACCGTTATCCTGGGTTTTCTCTGTCTGGCTGATCCTGGAGCTATATTCCCTGATTCTGGAAAAACACAAAGGCTTAGCCACAATAGGCCGCTGGGTACAGTACGTGGGTTTCGGCTTGGCAACCTTGATTTCAGTAGTCGTGATGATGCCGCAGATTCGCGAACACAGCCATAGTTCTATCGTTGGGTACTATCTCGCCATTGAGCGCGGTGTAGATTGCGGCATGCTCATATTTCTACTAGTAATTCTATTCTGGCTGACTCAGTACCCCGTCCCACTGAGCCGCAACGTCCTAGTCCACAGCTTCGTTTACACTGCCCTATTCTTTACGAACAGCGTGGGAATGTTTGCACAAATTTTCCTCGGGGTGCAACTGCGACAATCAGCCGACACAGTTCTCACCGCCATCTTCGCCCTCTGCCCGCTTGCCTGGGCCATCCTCCTCACCCCCAAAGGCGAAGAAATCCGCATGCGCCTCCTCCACTTCAGCCCCGAGGACGAAGAGCGCGTTCTGCAGACTCTCGAATCCCTGAACCGCACCCTCCTCCGCGTCTCCCGCCAGTAGCTCCTGCCTCCCCTCAAACATCCGCCGCCGCGCCCACCTTTTCCCGCA
>Ga0209061_1001831_pt1 | contig 31322 bp, 34 predicted proteins | sample Coa_R1_10_FD_187157 | JGI IMG/M metagenome (GOLD analysis project Ga0209061, IMG submission 187157) | Surface soil microbial communities from Centralia Pennsylvania, which are recovering from an underground coalmine fire - Coalmine... | ecosystem: Environmental > Terrestrial > Soil >... | reverse complement strand
TCCAACTCCTCACCGCCTGGCGGGGCACGCTCTAGCAGTAGAGCTCGAAGCTCGGGAGCACGCAGTGCTCACCGCCAGGTGGCTCGGAGACCAGCCTCCCACCGGAGGCCGTTCCGCTCCCATTAGGGGCGCACGGCGACGGCGAGGAGCGCCTGCAGCTTGAGCTGCGTCTCGGCGAGCTCGGCGTCGGGGTCGGAACCGGCGACGATGCCGACGCCGGCGAACAGGCGAGCCGTCGTGCCTCGCACGAGCGCGGAGCGGATGCCGATCCAGAACTCCCCGTCGCCGGACGCCTGGACGAAGCCGACGGGCCCGGCGAACCGATCGCGCTCGAGGTCCTCGTGCTTCGCGAGGTACTCGAGCGCGGCGTCGCGCGGCGTGCCGCCGACCGCGGGCGTCGGGTGGAGCGCGGCGGCGATCTCGAGCGCGCTCGGGCGCGGGCTGCTCGCCAGCTCGCCCTCGACGCGCGTCGCGAGGTGGGCGACGTTGCGCAGCTCGAGCAGGTGCGGACGCTCCTCGGCTCGAACCGTGCGGCAGAACGGCGCCAGGCCGGCGGCGATGGCCTCGACCACGAAGGCGTGCTCGCGACGCTCCTTGGCCGAGTCCCGGAGGGCCCGAGCGAGGCGTGCGTCCTCGTCGGGGTCGCCGCTTCGCGGCGTCGTCCCCGCGAGGGGCTGCGAGGTCACCGTCGCGCCGTCGACGCGGCAGAGCAGCTCGGGACTCGCCCCCACGAAGCCGTCGACGGCGAAGCCCAGGCAGGAGGGGTGGAGCGCTCGGAGGCGCTCGAGGAGCGCGGCCTGGCGGAAGGGCCGGTTGGCCCGTACGACGACCTCGCGGGCGAGAACCACCTTGGCGAGCTCCCCGGCTTCGACCGCCCGGACGGCCTCGAGGACGCGACGACGGAAGTCGGCGTGGGGACGAGCCGAGGCGAGACGGAAGGCGTCCGGCGCCTCGTTGGCGTCCGGTACCGAGGGCGGCGCGGCGCCCGGGGCGAGGGGGAAGCGCGCACGCGCCTCGCCGAGCGCGTCCGGCGGTGCGACGACGATCGCGAACGGCGCCGCCCCGGCGCGCGCGACCAGGGCGACAGCGGGGAGGACGAGCTCGCCCGGGGCCTCGCCGCTGAAGGGCAGCGCCCCGAGCGCGATCGGCCCGCCGCTGCGCTCGCCGAGGCCGCCGGGAGCGCCCGGGATGGCGGCGAGGAGCTCGACGGCGCTGCGTGCGGCGCCGGGTCGGGCGAGGCCGGCGCGAAGCTCGAGGCGCGCCGCCTCGCCCCAGGTGAGCACCGAGAGCCACTCGCCCTCGAGCACCCGGCCCGTCGCGTAGGCGTGCGCACGGGCCGGCGCGAGCGCGTCCTCCTCGACCTCGCCCGCGTACCACCTGAGCGCGCCGGGGGGGATCTCGCTGCGCTCGCCGCCGCGCACGAGACGCGCCGGCGAGCTCACGGCCGTGGGTCGGCGAGCAGGGCCGGACCGGCGCGCGTCGCCCGTACCACCTGGGCGAGGCCGCCGGCCAGGCGGCGCCGGGCGACGTCCGTGAAGCCGGCGGACTCGAGGCGGGCGGCGAGGACCTCGGGAGCAGGCAGGTAGGCGAGGGAGCGGGGGAGGTAGCGGTAGGCGGCGGCGTCGGACAAGAGCGCGCCGAGGGCTGGCACCACCCAGGCCATCCAGAGGCCGTGCGCGAGCCGGAGCGGCGCCGAGCGCGGCACGTCGACCTCGAGCAGGACGAGGCGCCCGCCCGGCCGCAGGACGCGCGCCGCCTCGGCGAGGACCGCCTCGAGCGCCGCGAAGTTCCGCACGGAGAAGCCGCTCACCACGCCGTCGAACCGGCCGGTCGGCAGGGGCAGCGCCGCCGCGTCCGCCCGTACGAGCGGCACGCCGAGGGCCCCGGCGGCGGCGAGCATCGCGGCGGAGAGGTCCGCGCCGACGGCCCGGTAGTGCCGGCGCGCCAGCTCGCGCGCGAGGTCGCCGGTCCCGCAGGCGAGGTCGAGGACGAGCGCCCCCGGCGCGAGGCCCAGCTCGTCGAGTGCGCGCCGGCGCCACCCGCTGTCCATCCCGAGGCTCATGAGGCGGTTGAGGAGGTCGTAGCGGGGGGCGATGGTGTCGAAGAGCGCGGCCACCATCGCAGCCTTCTCGTCGCCGGTGGGGAGGTTGCCCGGTGGCGAGGCGGCAGCCGGAGGATCGGTCACCGCTCGCTTGCTCAGCGGAACCAGGTCTTGTAGTAGGAGCGGCTCTGGGGATGCAGGAGCAGGGCGACGAGGGCCACCTCGAACAGGAGGCTCAGGATGCCGCTCGACAGGAGGGCACCGAACGCGACGAGGAGCACGATCGGCACGACGGCGCCGAGGAGCGCCAGGTAGTAGCCCCACCTGCGCGCGTTGGCGATCCCGAAGGCGCCCGCGGCATCGACGACGACGAGGAGGACCTCCGCCACGCCGCCGCCGGCGATCCCGAGGATGAGACCGAGCGCGGCGTTCCAGTAGAGGAGCGCCGCGGCGATCTGGAGGGTCTGGGGGGCGCCGGTCGGGAACCACCGCCGCTCGACCGGATGAGCACGTGCCATTACCTCAGTCTGCCAGCTCCCGGCACCGGCGCGCGCGCCGGGGCACGGTCAGCGCGCCCAGCGCGGGACGAGCTTCCAGGCGGTGGCGAGCTCGGCGTCGCGCTCGGCGAGATCGGGCACCTGCTCGGCGAGCAGGCGCCAGAAGCGCGGGGAGTGGTTGAGCTCGAGACGGTGGCACAGCTCGTGGAGCAAGACGCAGGTGACCAGCGGTTCCGGCAGGAAGAGCAGGTTGCGGTTGAGGCTGATGACCCCGCGCGCCGAGCAGCTGGCCCACCGGGTCCGCTGGGCGCGCACGACCACCGCCGGCACCGCGATGTCGCGTGCCGCCGCGAGCCGGCGGAGCCAGGGTTCGAGCGCAGCGCGGGCGCGGCGCGCGAGGTAGCGGCGCAGCGCAGCCGCGATGGCGTCCGGGTCGGCGCTGCGCCCGGTGACCAGCAGGCGCCCGGGCCCGTGCCCGATGCAGCGAGCCTGCGCGGCTCGGTGCGACGGGGTCGCGTACTCGATCACGACGGTCTCGCCGAGGGCGCGCAGCGCCAGCTGCGTGGGCCGCTCGTGGCGCACCTGCAGCTCGCGCAGCGCGGCGTCGTCGAGCCCGAGGCGAGCCTGCGCTCGGCGCAGCCAGGCGAGCCGGCTCTCGATCGCCCCGGGGGCCGTCGTGGGATCGACGCCTCGCGGGAGGACGACCGTGAGGCCGTCGTGCGGGCTCAGGGTGAGGCGCACGTGCTTGGCCCGCGGGCTGACGCGCACCGAGTAGGGCACGGCAGGCGTGACCGGCGCCGTGCAGCCTGCGGGCGCCGAGCGCTCGCGCCGTGGCGCGGCGCGGCCGTGGACGGCGTGCATCGCCCGACCGTCGCGTACCGGCGCGTGCCGGTCAAGCACCCGAGCGGCGCCGGCGCGCCGGCGCGGGCACTGGCCGGTCGCGAGCGCGGGCGTCGGCAGCGCCGACCGTCGCGACGCCGGTGGCGGGGCCGGCGCGTCCGATCGGTTCTCGGCAACCGCTCGGTACCATGCAGGTAGGTCAGTTGGACGAACTGGCTCTGCAGGAAGGAGGGCTATGCACTTCTTCGCAGGATTCCTGTTCCTCGCCTTCGGCGTCATGGCCCTGACGATGCTCGGCGAGCGCCTCTACCGCCGGGTACGCGAGGGCCGTGCGTTCGTCGCCGGCGGCTGGGGCGTGGCCCTGGCTTGGCTCGCGAACTTCAACATGTGGACGGGCTGGGACATCGCACACCTGCGCTACGCGTGGGTCGGCGTCACGCTGACGGGCGTCGCGCTCGGCGGCGCTGCCCTGCTCGCCTACTCGCTGCTCGGGTTCTTCTTCGGGCTGCACCGGAAGTTCGACGACCAGGCCGAGCAGCTCGAGCGGACCGAGCTGCGACGGGTCGCCTGACCGGAGCGCACGGGAGGCCGCCTCGCGGCCTCCCCGGCGAGAGCGCTCGGCGTCGGTGGCTCGGGCGGGTCCCGAGGGACGAGCGCTCGGCTGGGCCTCCGGGTGACGCGTCACCCGGACGCTTCGGTGCGAGCGGGGCGTGACCTCCCGCCCGTGCGCGCGCCGGGCGCATCGCGACGCGGCGTCGGCGCGCGGGCAGCGAGCTGCCCGCACGCCGCATCGATCTCGCGGCCGCGCGTGCGCCGGATGGTCGCGTTGACGCCGAGTTCCTCGAGGGCGCGGCGAAAGGCCCGCACCCGAGCGGGCGGGCTCGGGGCGAGGCCGCCGGCCGCGCCCGAGGCGGTCGGGTTCAACGGGATCAGGTTGACGTGGGCGCGCAGCGGCCCCGCGAGGCGCGCGAGCTGCGCGGCGTCCGCCCCAGCGTCGTTGACGCCGTCGATGAGCGCCCACTCGAAGGAGATCCGCCGCCTGCGCCGAGCGAGGTACTCCTCGCAGGCAGCTCGCAGCGCGGCGAGCGGGTAGCGCCGGTTCAGAGGCACGAGCCGGTCGCGAAGCTCGTCGTTCGCGGCGTGGAGGGACACGGCGAGGTTGACGGGCAGCGCCGCCTCGGCGAGACGTCGGATGCCCGGGACGACACCCACGGTCGAGATCGTGATGTGGCGCGCGCTGAGGCCGAGGTGCCGGACGGCGCGGCTCGTCGCGTCCCAGACGGCATCGAAGTTGGCGAGCGGCTCGCCCATCCCCATGAAGACGACGTGGTCGAGGCGCCTGCCTCCCGCGGCGGCCGCTCGGGCGGCGCGGACGATCTGCTCGAGGATCTCGCCTGCCGTCAGCTGGCGCTCGTAGCCGGCCTGGCCGGTCGCGCAGAAGGTGCACGCCATGGCGCAGCCCGCCTGGGACGAGACGCAGACCGTGGAACGCGACGGCGCGTGGAGGAGCACCGTCTCGATCCGGGCGCCGTCGGCGAGCGAGAAGAGCCACTTGAGCGTCTGGCCACCCTCGGCGCGAGCCTCGCGCACGACGGCCAGCGCGGGAGCGAGCTCGGGTGCCGCCGCGAGGCGAGCGCGCAGCGACTTCGGGAGGTCGGTGAGCTCGGCCGGCTCGGCAAGTCGCCGGTACAGGCCGTGGACGACCTGGGCGACGCGATAGGGCGGCTCGCCGTCGAGGAGGCGAGCGAGCTCCCGCTCGTCGAGGTCGTAGCGGCTCACGGTCCCCGCGCCACGTCGACGACGTAGGCCCGGTCGTGGTGGTGGACGCGGAACCCGAACCGGCGGTAGAGGCCGAGCGCGGCGACGTTGTCGGCGTCGACGTAGAGCATCGCCTGGGGGAGGCCGAGCGCCTCGAGGTGGGCGAGTCCGGCGCGAAGCACGCCGGTGCCCAGGCCGCGGCCGGCGTGTGCGGGGTCGACGCCGATCACGTAGATCTCCCCTGCCGGGGGGTCGCCCGGGTGCACCTTGGTCCAGCAGAAGGCGACGAGCTCGCCCGCCTCCTCGTGCAGCAGGAAGCCGGCGGGGTCGAACCAGGGCTGGGCCATGCGGCGTGCCAGGGTCGACGCGTCCCAGGCACCCTGCTCGGGGTGGGCGCGAAAGGCGCGGTTGTTCAGCGCCAGCCACGCGACGTCGTCCACGCCGGGCCGGAAGGGCCGGGTCGCGACGGGGGGGATCGCGGCGATGGCTCCCTCGAGGGGGAGGCGCCGTCGCAGCTGGAGGAGCTCCCGGCCCCGCGCGAGCCCGAGCTCGGCCGCGACGAGGTCGTCGGCCTCGGTGGGCTTGGGGACCCACAGGTGGACGTGGCCGCCCCCCTGCCGCGCGACCTCGGCGAGCGCCTCCGCGACGAGGGCGCGCTGGACCTCGCCCTTCGGGTCCCGCCAGGCGGGGTGGACGACCACCTCGAGCCCCCAGGTGGCCGTGCCTCGGGAGAGCTGGGCGTAGCCGACGAGCTGGCCGTGGTCCTGCTCGCGCGCGACGAATCCCGCGAAGCCCTCGCGCCCGCCGTGGACGAGGTCGAGCCACTTGTGCTCGCCGAGGGCGGCGTGGTGGTCGAACCGCTCGGCCGCGTTCGCCAGGGCGGCGATCGCCGCGAGATCGTCCTCGCCCATCCGGCGCTTCACCTCGACGTGGTGCATGGCAAGAGGCTAGGCACGAGCGCGACGTGGGCGAGCGGCCGTAGGCTGTGGAGGTGGCGTCCCCCGGCTCGCTCGAGCGGCGCGCGCTCGAGATCGCCGCTCGGCTGGAGAAGGAGTACCCGGGCAGCGCGACGCAGCTGTGCGCCCTGCGCCACGCGAACGCCTACGAGCTGCTCGTCGCGACGATCCTCTCGGCGCAGTGCACGGATGAGCGGGTGAACGCAGTCCTCCCCGAGCTGCTCGCTCGCTACCCCGAGCCGGCTGACCTCGCCGGCGCGCCGCCCGAGGCGCTCGAGGCGATCATCCGGCCGACGGGCTTCTACCGGGCGAAGGCGGCGAGCCTCACCGGCATGGCGCGCGGCCTCGTCGAGCGCTTCGGGGGCGAGGTGCCGACCGACCTCGCCGACCTCGTCACGCTGCCGGGCGTCGGGCGCAAGACCGGCAACGTCGTGCGGTCGGTCGCCTTCGGCCTGCCCGGCCTGCCCGTCGACACGCACGTCAGGAGGCTGGCACGCCGGCTCGGGCTCACGACGTCGGAGGACCCCGAGCGCATCGAGTCCGACCTGTGCGGCCTGCTGCCGGAGGCGCAGTGGGGCGCCTTCAGCCTCCGGCTCATCCTCCACGGCCGGCGCGTCTGCAGCGCGCGGCGCCCTCGCTGCGACGCGTGCGTCCTGGCGGACCTGTGCCCGTCGGCCGGCCGGGTCGACCCGCGACCCCCTCCCGCCGCCCGGCGCGTCAGCGTCTCGGGCTGACGAGGCGCTCGAGGCGGCGGCCGGCCGCCGAGAGGGAGCGCTCGATGACGAAGAGCTCCCCCGCGAGGCTGTCGTCCCGGCGGCCGGCCGCGTCCTGCGCGATGGCCGCGATCCTCGTCGTGACCTGGTCGAGGAGGGCAGCGAGGGAGGAGAGCTCGGAGCGGTCGGTCGCCACGCCACCATCCTTGCCGAGCTCGGGCCGGGCGCGCCGCTCGCCTTCGCTACGCTGCCGGCCATGCTGCGCACGCTGGACCTGCGGGGCAGGCCACCCGGATCGGCCATCGAGCTGCCGCGTCCGGACCTCGGCGGGGCGGAGCCGGTGGCCGCGGTGCGCGAGATCCTCGCCGGCGTGCGGGCGCGCGGTGACGCCGCGCTGCGCGAGTACACGCTCGCCTTCGACGGCGTGCGCCTCGACGAGCTGCGCGTCGACGACGCCGCCGTCGCCGCGGCGCCGTCCCGGATCGACCCGGACCTCCGCCTCGCGCTCGAAGCGGCGCGCGACGCCGTGGCCTCCTTCCACGAGCACCGGCCGTCGCCGCCGCCCCCGTTCCGCCGCGCCGGCATCACGGTCCGGCGGCTCGACCTGCCCGTCGAGCGCGTCGGCGTCTACGCGCCGGGCGGCCGGGCGAAGTACCCCTCGAGCGTGCTCATGACCGCGGTGCCGGCGAGAGTCGCGGGCGTGGGCGCCATCGCGTGCTGCGTGCCCCCCTCGCCCGACGGCAGCGTCGCGGACGAGCTGCTCGCCGCCGCCGCGATCGCGGGCGTCGACGAGGTCTACCGTGTCGGCGGCGCCCAGGCCATCGGGGCGATGGCGTACGGCACGGAGTCGATCGCGAAGGTCGACGTCGTCGTCGGTCCGGGGTCGCGCTGGGTCTCGATCGCGCAGCGGGAGGTACGCGGGGTGGTCGGCGTGCCCGCCGCCTTCGCCGGTCCCTCGGAGGTCGTCGTCGTGGCGGACGCATCGACGCCGGTCGACTACGCGGCGATCGACCTCGTCGTGCAGGCAGAGCACGGTCCCGACGGGCTGGCGTGGCTCGTCACCTGGTCGCCGGCGGTGGCGGCAGCCGTGCGCGACGCCGTCGCCCGCCTCGTCGCCGCCTCGCCGCGTGGCGAGGAGACGAGCGCCACCCTCGCCCAGGGGGGCTACGCCGTCCTCGTCGACGGCCCGGAGGAGGCGCTCGCCGTGGCGAACGCGATCGCGCCGGAGCACCTCGAGCTGCTGACGGCCGACCCGGAGGCCCTCGTGCCGCTCGTGCGCCACGCGGGGGCCGTCTTCCTCGGCCCGCTCGCGCCGGCCTCGATCGGCGACTACCTCGCCGGGCCGAGCCACGTGCTGCCCACCTTCGCGACGGCGCGCTTCGCGAGCGCGCTCGGGGTGGAGGACTTCGTGCGGCGCGCCCACGTGATCGAGGTCTCGACGGAGGGGATGGAGGGTGCGTGGCGCCACGTCGCCGCGCTCGCCACGGCCGAGGGGCTGCCCGCGCACGCCGAGTCGGTCCGCCTGCGCGCGGGCAGGGCGACCTGGGGTGCTCGTTGAGCGAGACCCGACGCGGCGCTCCGCGCCCGGACCTCGCCCTGCTGCCCGGGTACCACTCGCCCCAGCTCGAGGTGGCGGTGCGCCTGAACACGAACGAGGCGCCCGAGCCGCCGCCGCGAGCCTTCGTCGCGGCGCTCGCGGCCGAGCTCGGGCGCCTCGAGCTCCACCGGTACCCGGACCGAGGCGCGCGCGCCCTGCGCGCCCGGCTGGCAGCTGCGCACGGTCTCGAGCCAGGACAGGTCTTCTGCGCCAACGGCTCGAACGAGGTGATCCAGTCGATCCTCCTCGCGTACGCGGGCGCCGGGCGCTGCGCGGCCGTCTTCGAGCCGACCTACGCCCTGCACTCGCACATCGCCCGCATCACGGGGACCGCCCTCGCGACGGGGGAGCGAGGGGAGGACTTCCTCGTCACCGAGCGGGAGCTCGCCCGGGTCCTCGGGGCCGAGCCGGCCCCGGCGGTCACCTTCCTCTGCTCGCCGAACAATCCGACCGGCCGCCTGGAGCCGCGCGCGACCGTGGAGGCGGCGCTCGCCGCGGCACCGGGCCTCGTCGTCGTCGACGAGGCCTACGGTCAGTTCGCGCCCTGGTCGGCGGTCGACCTGCTCGCATCGAACCCGCACCTCGTCGTGGTGCGCACGTTCTCGAAGACCTGGTCCCTCGCCGGGCTCCGCCTCGGCTACGCGCTCGCCGACGAGTCGGTCGTGGCCGCCTTGGAGCAGGTGGCCCTCCCGTACCACCTCGACGCCGTCAAGCAGGTCGCCGGCCGGCTGGCGCTCGACTTCGAGCAGGAGATGCACGCGCGCGTCGCCCGGCTCGTCGACGAGCGCGGCAGGCTCGCCGCGAGGCTCGTCGACCTCGGGCTCGAGGTGGTGCCGTCGGACGCCAACTTCATCCTCTTCCGGGTGCGCGACCGGGACGCCCGCAGCGTCTGGCAGGCCCTCGTGGACCGGTCGATCCTCGTGCGCGACGTCTCGAGCTGGCCCCGGCTCGCGGGCTTCCTGCGCGTCACGGTCGGCACGCCGGCCGAGAACGACGCGTTCCTCGCGGGGCTCGCGGCCGCGCTCGCCTGAACGTGCCGCGCCCCGCGGATCTGGGAGGCTTACGTGGGCGAGGAGGAGGTCCGGGCGGTGGATCGAGGCGCGGCGCAGGCGGCCCGACGAGGGTCCGAGCAGCGTGCGACGAAGGAGACCGAGGTGCGAGCCGAGGTTGTGCTCGACGGTTCCGGGCGCGCCGAGGTCCGCACCGGTCTGCCGTTCTTCGACCACATGCTGAGCCAGCTCGCGCGCCACGCCGGCTTCGACCTGCGCGTCGAGGCGCGTGGCGACCTCGAGGTCGACGCCCACCACAGCGTGGAGGACACCGGGATCGCCCTCGGGACCGCCGTCGGGCGCGCGCTCGGCGCGAAGGCCGGCATCCGGCGCTTCGCGTCGATCTCGGTGCCCCTCGACGAGGCCCTCGTCGACGTGGCGCTCGACGTGTCGGGGCGGCCGTACCTCCGCTACGACGTGCCCGTCCCCCCCGACGCCGCGCCGCTCGGCTCGCCGGGCTTCGAGCCCCAGCTCGCCGAGGAGTTCTGGCGCGCCTTCGTCACGGCGGCGGGCGTCACGCTGCACCTCGGCCTGCGCCACGGGCGCAACGCGCACCACATCCTCGAGGCGAGCTTCAAGGGGGTCGCGCGGGCGCTGCGCGACGCCGTCGCCCTCGAGGGGGAGGACGTGCCGTCGACGAAGGGGGTGCTCTCGCCGTGATCGCCGTGCTCGACTACGGCATCGGCAACCTCCGCTCGGCCCACAAGGCCCTCGTCCACCTCGGCGCGCCGGCGCGCCTCGTCACGACCCCGGAGGAGGTCGAGGGAGCGGCCGGCGTGGTCCTGCCCGGGGTGGGGGACTTCGGTGCCTGCGCCGCGGCGATGCGGCGCAGCGGCCTCGACGCGGCCGTCCGGCACGCCGTCGGGTCCGGACGGCCCTTCCTCGGCGTGTGCGTCGGCTTCCAGCTCCTCTTCGAAGGCTCCGAGGAGAGCCCGGCCACCCCCGGCCTCGGCCTCCTCGAGGGGGTCGTCCGGCGGCTCGACGGGCGCGAGAAGCTGCCCCAGATGCAGTGGAACGAGGTCGTCGTGGCGCCGGGGACGTCCCCCGCGATGTTCCGGCCGTTCGCGTCGCCGCCGTGGTTCTACTTCGTGCACTCCTACGCCCCCGTCCCCGAGGGACGCGCGGCGGCGGCCGTGGCGGGCACGTGCGAGTACGGCGGCGAGGTCGTCGCCGCGATCGAGGACGGGATGCTGTGGGGCACCCAGTTCCACCCCGAGAAGTCCGGCAGGGCCGGGCTCGCGCTCCTCGCGGCCTTCGTCGCCGCGTGCGGCGCCTAGCGGCGATCGATGGACTGCCTGCCGGCGATCGACATCCGCGGCGGCCGCGCGGTGCGGCTGCAGCAGGGCGAGTTCGCGCGCGAGACGGTCTTCGGCGACCCGCTGGAGCGGGCGCTCGACCTCGTCGCCGCCGGCGCCCGGGCGCTGCACGTCGTCGACCTCGACGCGGCCCGCACCGGCGAGCCGGTGAACCGCGAGGTCGTGCAGGCGATCGTCGCGCGGGCAGGGGTGCCGGTCCAGGTCGCGGGCGGCGCACGTCGCCGCAGGGACGTGGCCGAGCTGCTCGGCGGCGGGGCCTGGCGGGTGGTGCTCGGGAGCGCCGCGCTCGAGGACCCGGCGCTCGTCTGGGACCTCGCACGGCGCTGGCCGGGGCGGATCGCCGTCGGCCTCGACCACCGGCGCCGCGACGGGCGGCGCGAGCTCGCCGTGCACGGGTGGGAGACGCCGACGACCACGACCCTCGAGGAGGCCCTCGCCGCCTTCGCCGCGGCGCCGCTCGGGGCGGTGGTCGTGACCGACATCACCCGGGACGGCACGCTCGGCGGCCCCGACCTCGAGGGCTACCGGCTCGCCCTCGCGCTGAGCGAGCTGCCGATCGTCGCGTCCGGCGGCATCGCGACCCGCGCGGATCTCGAGGCCCTCGCTGCACTGCGGGCGGGGGGGCGTGGCCTGGCGGGAGCGATCGTCGGGCGGGCCATCCTCACCGGCGCGATCTCGGTGGCCGAGGCGGTGGCGGCGTGCGGAGCGTGAGGGTCGTGCCCTGCCTCGACGTCGACGCCGGGCGCGTCGTGAAGGGCGTGAACTTCGTCGGGATCCGGGACGCGGGCGACCCGGTCGAGCTCGCTCGCCGCTACGACGAGGAGGGGGCGGACGAGCTCGTCTTCCTCGACATCACCGCCTCGAGCGACGGGCGCTCGACGATGGTCGACGTCGTCGCGCGCACGGCCGACGAGGTCTTCATCCCCCTCACCGTCGGCGGCGGCGTGCGCTCCCTCGAGGACGCCACCGCCCTGCTGCGCGCCGGCGCGGACAAGGTCGCGCTCAACTCGGCGGCCATCGCCCGGCCGCGCCTCGTCTCGGAGCTCGCCGCGGTCTTCGGCGCCCAGTGCATCGTCGTCGCGATCGACGCGCGCCGCCGCCCCGGCGGGTTCGAGGTGTACACCCACGGCGGGCGGCGACCCACGGGCCTCGACGCGACCACCTGGGCGGTGCTCGCCAGTCGCCTCGGCGCTGGCGAGATCCTGCTGACCTCGATGGACCGGGACGGTACGGAGGCGGGCTACGACCTCGAGCTCGTCGCCGCGGTGAGCGGCGCGGTCGACGTCCCGGTCGTCGCCTCGGGCGGCGTGGGGCGGCTCGAGCACTTCGCCGAGGGGGCCGCGGCGGGTGCCGACGCGCTCCTCGCGGCCTCGGTGTTCCACTACGGCACCCTGCGGGTCGGCGAGGTGAAGGCCTTCCTCGCGCAGCGGGGGGTGCGCGTGCGCCCGGCCGAGCCCGTACCGGGAGGGGCCGGCGGGGGAGTACCGTCAAGGCAGTGAGCGCGGAGGGACGCAGCGAGCGCGACGGCGTCGACGCCAAGGAGGCGATCACGATGCTGAACGATCGCGTCCTCGTGCACGTGCCCCAGAGCGAGGGCGAGCGCCGCTCACGCGCCGGCATCCTCATCCCCGCCACCGCGCACGTGGCGCGCCGGCTCGCCTGGGCCGGCGTCGCGGGGGTGGGCCCGCACGTCCGGTCCATCAAGCCCGGTGACAAGGTGCTCTTCAACCCCGAGGAGTGCTTCGAGGTCGAGGTGCAGGGCGAGGAGTACCTGATCCTGCGCGAACGGGACATCCACGCCGTCGCCAGCACGCGCATGGACGGCGGCACGGGGCTGTACCTGTGACGGAGGCCCCCCAGCAGGAGCAGGCACCGGCGAGCGGCCTCGACGCCGTGCGCTTCGACGCCGCGGGCCTCGTCGTCGCCGTCGTGCAGGAGGCCGGGACCGGCGAGGTCCTCATGGTGGCGTACATGAACGAGGAGGCGCTGCGACGCACGCTGGAGAGCGGCCGCACGTGGTTCTGGTCCCGCTCGCGCTCGACGCTGTGGTGCAAGGGGGAGACCTCGGGGAACCGCCAGCGGGTACGGTCGGTCGCCTACGACTGCGACGGCGACGCGCTGCTCGTGCAGGTCGACCAGGAGGGGACGGGCGCCTGCCACACGGGCGAGCGGACCTGCTTCCACCGCTTCCTCGCGCCCGCCTAGTCCGATGGCGATCTCAGGGTTCGAACGCTTCTGCGAGCAGGCCGGCGCGCACACCGTCGTCCCCGTCCACGAGGAGCTCGTCGCCGACGAGCTGACGCCCGTCGGGGCGTTCGCCCAGGTGGTCGGCGGTGGCGAGGGCTTCCTCCTCGAGTCGGTCGAGCACGCGGGGCGCCTCGGTCGCTTCTCCTTCCTCGGGCGCGCGCCGCTCGCCACGCTCGTCGCGCGAGGTCGGCACGTCGAGGTGGCCTCGGGGCAGGTCCCCGCGGCCGTCCCGCTCGACTCGGGGATCCTCGACTGCCTCGAGGCGCTGCTCGAGCGCTACCGATCGCCGCGCGACGACGGCCTCCCGCCGCTGCACGGCGGGATCGTCGGCTACCTCGGCTACGACGTGGTGCGCGAGATCGAGCGCCTCGGGCCGCCGCCCCGAGACGACCTCGGCTTCCCCGACGCCGTCGTGTCGGTGATCGGCGACCTGGTCGCCTTCGACCACTGGCGCAGCCGCGCCGTGCTCATCGCGAACGTCGTGCTCCCCGAGCGCGCTCGCGCCAGCGAGGCGATGCTGCGCCGCGGCTACGAGGCGGCCCGAGCGCGCCTCGCCGCGCTGCGCGCCGACCTCGAGCGCCCGCTGCGACCGAAGCTCGTCAGCCCGCCCGAGCGCTCCGCCCGGCTCGCGCCCGAGGCCGTGCGTCGGGTCGTCTCCTCGGAGGCCTACGAGCGCGCCGTCGAGGCCGCGAAGGCCTACATCCGGGCGGGCGACGCCTTCCAGGTGGTGCTGTCGCAGCGCTTCGACGTCGTCCTCGAGGTCGACCCCTTCGAGGTCTACCGGGTGCTGCGTCAGGTCAACCCGAGCCCGTACATGTTCTTCCTCCGCCAAGGCGGCGTCTCGGTCGTCGGGGCGTCGCCCGAGCCGATGGCCAAGCTCCTCGACGGACGGGTCGTGTCACGGCCGATCGCCGGCACGCGACCGCGCGGCGCGACCGAGGCGGAGGACCGCCTCCTCGCCGCGCAGCTCGCCGAGGACCCGAAGGAGGTGGCCGAGCACGTCATGCTCGTCGACCTGGCCCGCAACGACGTCGGACGGGTGGTGCGCTTCGGGACCGAGCACGTCGACGAGCTCATGACCCTCGAGCGCTACAGCCACGTCATGCACCTCACCTCCCAGGTCTCCGGCGAGCTCGCGCCGGGGAAGGGACCGATCGACGTCCTGCGCGCCACGCTGCCGGCGGGGACGGTGTCGGGTGCGCCGAAGGTGCGGGCGATGGAGATCATCGACGAGCTCGAGCCGACGAAGCGGGGGCCGTACGCCGGGACGGTGGGGTACCTCGACTTCTCCGGCAACCTCGACACCGCGATCGCCATCCGCACCCTCGTCGTCGCGGCCGACGGGCGGGCGTGCGTCCAGGCCGGCGCGGGGATCGTCGCCGACAGCGACCCGAAGGCCGAGGACGCGGAGTGCCAGTCCAAGGCCGCGGCGATGCTCGCCGCGGTGGCGGAGGCGACGCGGATCGCGGCAGCCGATCGACCGGGGACGGTGCACGCGGGGCGCGAGGCGGGGGTGGTGGCGCGCTGAGCGCGGCGGGCTTCGAGGAGACCTACGCCGCGATCCGCGAGGCGGCGGCAGCTCGCCTCGTCGGGCGCGACGCCGTCGTGGTCGAGGGCGAGGACGCGGCCTCCTACCTGCAGGGCCAGTGCAGCCAGGACCTGTCCGGCCTCGCCACGGGCGAGTCGCTCCTGTCGTTCCTGCTCTCGCCGCGTGGCAAGGTCGACGCGCTCGTCCGGGTGGTCCGCCTCGAGGGGTCCCGGTTCGTCGTCGAGGTGGAGGAGGGCTTCGGCGGCGCGGTCCACGACCGCCTCGCGCGCTTCAAGGTTCGCGTGAAGGCGACCCTCCGGCCGACGCGCCTCGCGCTCGTCGAGGTGCGCGGCCCGCTCGCCGACGCCGTCGCGACCCACGCCGGCTCGCTGGCGCGCCTCGCGGTCGACTGGCCTGGCTACCGAGGCGTGGATCTCCTGGGCGAGACGGTGTCGCTCCCCCCGGGGGTGCTCGCAGGCGACCCGCAGGCCTTCGAGGCCGCACGCATCGAGGCGGGGGTGCCGGCCATGGGCCGCGAGCTCACGCCGGACACCATCCCCCACGAGACCGGGATCGTCGAGCGCGCGGTCAGCTTCACGAAGGGCTGCTACACGGGCCAGGAGCTCGTCGCCCGCCTCGACGCCCGGGGAGCGCACGTGGCGCGCCGCCTCGTCGGCGTCGTGGCCCCGGGCGCGCCCGCGGGAGCGCTCGCGCCGGGAGACGGCCTCCGCGACGCCGGCCGCGTCGTCGGGGAGGTCACGAGCGCGAGCTTCTCGCCACGGCTCGCCGGCGCGATCGGGCTCGCCTACCTCCGGCGCGCCGTCTTGACCCCCTGCGAGCTCGAGGTGGTGCGCGCCGAGGCGGTGGTGGGCCGGGCGAGCGTGCGGGACCTCCCCCTGTAGCGGGGGCGGGATCGCGGACTACCGGCGGGCCGGCTCGCAGCCGGGGAGGGTGACCGCGATGGCCGTCCCGCCCGCCGGTCCGAGGGGGGACGTGACCTCGATCGTCCCGCCCATCGCCGCGGTGAGCTCGGCGACGATCGTCAGGCCGAGGCCGCTGCCCGCGGCGCGCGCCGGGTAGCGGCTCGAGGAGAAGTGGCGCTCGAAGACGTGGGGGAGGTCCTCGGCGGCGATGCCCGGGCCGTCGTCGACGACCCTGAGGACGACCTCGTCGCCCGGCGCGCGCGCCAGCGTCACCGTGACGCGGGCCCGCGCGAACTTGAGGGCGTTCTCGAGGAGGTTGGCGACGACCTGGCGCAGGCGGTCCTCGTCCGCCACGCCGAGGGCGAGCTCGGGCACGTCGACGTCGAGGGCGACGCCCGCGGCGTCGAACTCGTAGCGCAGCGCCTCCGCAGCGGAGGCAACCGTCTCGGCCAGGTCGAGGGGGACGAGGTCGAGGGAGAAGGTGGAGGCGTCGAGGCGCGCCAGGTCGAGCAGGTCGCCGATCAGGCGCTCGAGGCGGCGAGCCTCGGTGACGATCACCGCTGCCGCGCCGGCGGCGTCCGTCGCGGCGCCCTCCGCGATCGCCTCGGCGTAGCCGCGGATGGAGGTGAGCGGCGTGCGCAGGTCGTGCGAGACGGAGAGGAGGAACTGGCGCTCGGCGCGCCGGGCGCGCTCGAGGTGGGCGGCCATCGTATTGATCGACGACCGGAGCGCCCGAAGCTCGGGGTAGTCGCGCCCCTCCCCGGGGACCCGTGCGGCGAGGTCGCCCCCGGCGATGCGCTCGGCCGCGCCGGCCGCGGCGACGACGCGGCGCGAGATGCGGGCGCTGATCGCCACCGCGAGGCCAGCGGCGACGAGGAGGGAGATGCCGCCGGCGACGAGGAAGTAGGAGACGCTCGACGACGAGAAGTTGATCGCGCTCGCGAGGTAGAGGGCGATCGTGGAACCGCCGAGCGAGCGCGGCTCGCGCACGAGCGGTGCGGCAGCCCAGGCGGTGGTCCCGACGGTGCCCGCGACCGGGTGGCCGGCGGCGAGCGCGACCGTGTCGAGGCCGCTCGGCAGACCGGGCGGCGGGGCCCCGACGAACCGCCCGCTCGGCTGGAGCACGAGCACGACCGGGTTGGACAGGCCCGTGATCGAGTGGAGGAGGGGGAGGAGCGCGGCGAAGGCGCTCGCGCTCGTCGGGTTGGAGACCGTCGGCAGCCTGCTCGCCGCGGCGACGAGCGCCTCGGCCTGGCGCAGGACCGTCGCCTCGGCGCTTCGGCGGGCGGCCGCGCGAACGAGGAGGAGGCTCACGGCGCCGGCGAGGAGGAGCGCCACGGCGAGGATGGCGACGAAGGCGAGGGTGATGCGGGCGCGCATCGCCGCAGAGGACCGTCACCCGGGTCGGCGCTCGACCGCCGGGGTCAGCTGCACCGGTAGCCGACGCCCCACACCGTCGTGAGCGGGAGGGCGTCGCCGAGCTTGCGGCGCAGCTGGCGGACGTGCACGTCGACCGTGCGCTCGTCCCCGTACCAGCCGAGGCCCCACACCGCGTCGAGTAGCTGGCGGCGGGTGAAGACGACGCCGGGGTGCTCGGCGAAGTGCGCGAGCAGATCGAACTCCCGAGCGGTCAGGGTGACCGGCTCGCCGCGCGCGGTCGCCTCGCGTCGCACGACGTCGACGAGGACCTCGCCCACGGCGAGCGGCCGGCCGCGCGGGGCCATCGAGCCCTCGGCACGCCGCAGGATGGCGCGCACTCGCGCCACGAGCTCGCGTGGCGAGAAGGGCTTCGTCAGGTAGTCGTCGGCGCCGAGCTCGAGACCGAGCACCCGGTCGACCTCGTCGTCGCGCGCGGTGATGATGACGACGGGGATGTCGGAGGTGCGGCGCAGCTCTCGGCACAGCTCGAGGCCGTCCATCGGCCCGGGAAGGCCGATGTCGACGAGGACGGCCGACGGCCGCTCGTGGCCGATGAGCTCGAGGGCTCGCGACGCGTCGCCGGCGAGCAGGACGCGAAAGCCGGCGTTGCGCAGGTACAGGTCGACGAGGTCCGCGATGTGGCGGTCGTCCTCCACGACGACGACGGTTCCGTGGCGCAGCGGACCCCCCGGGCGTGACGCCTCTGCTGGCATACCCCTAGCGTCGCGCGCGGGCGCGCCGCGAGCGCGCGAAGCGGCAGCTCGCGCCGAGGCGGCCGCCGCCGGCCAGGTAGTCTCGGGTGGTGGCCACCTACCTCGACGCCATCCTGGCCTACCACCGGGCGCGCGCCGCGGCGGACACGCGTCGCGACGGCGAGCTCGAGGCCCTCGTCGCGGGGCTCCCGCCGGCGCGCCCGTTCGAGGCGGCGCTTCGCGAGCGGGCCCGCGCCGAGCAGGTGGCGGTCGTCGCCGAGGTGAAGCGCCGCTCGCCCTCGGCCGGAGCGCTCGCGCCGGACCTCGACCCGGCCGCGCTGGCGCGTGCCTACGCGCGCGGCGGGGCGGCCTGCCTGTCGGTGCTCACGGACGGTCCGCACTTCGGTGGCAGTCGCGAGGACCTGCAGCGGGCCCGGGCCGCCGTCGCGCTCCCGGTCCTGCGCAAGGACTTCACCGTCGCCCCCGGCGACGTCTACGACGCGCGAGCCATGGGAGCCGACGCCGTGCTCCTCATCGTCGCTGCCCTGGCGGAAGAGGAGCTGCGCCGGCTCCTCGCCCTCGCCACCTCCCTCGGGCTCGCCGCGCTCGTCGAGGTCCACGAGGAGGGCGAGGTCGCGGCCGCGCTGCGGGCCGGGGCCCAGCTGATCGGCGTCAACCAGCGGGACCTGCGCTCCTTCCAGGTCGACACGGCGCGTGCCCTGCGCCTCGCTCGCTGCCTCCCGCCCGACGTCGTCGCCGTCGCCGAGTCGGGCATCCGGGATCCGAGCGACGTCGAGCGCCTCGCGGCGGCCGGCTACCACGCCGTCCTCGTCGGCGAGCACCTCGTGCGGGCCGAGGACCCGGTCCGCGAGCTGCTGGCGCTGCGCGCCGGGCGCGCCGGCACGACGGAGGTCCTCGCGTGTTCGTGAAGATCTGCGGGATCACCTCGGAGGAGGACGCGCTCCTCGCCCTCGCGATGGGCGCCGACGCCCTCGGCTTCGTCTTCGCCCCCTCCCCCCGCAAGGTGAGCGTCGCCGCCGTCGCGGACATCGTGCGGCGCCTGCCGCCGGCGGTCCTCACGATCGGCGTGTTCCGTGACGAGCTGGCGAGCCGCGTCGTCGAGGTGGTGGGCGAGGCCGGGCTCAAGGGCGCGCAGCTGCACGGGCAGGAGACGAAGGAGGACGTCGCCCACGTGGCTCGGTACGTGCCCTTCACGATCAAGGCCTTCCCGGCGACCTCGGCGGCGCTCGACGAGGCCGGCGACTACGGGGCGCACGCCGTGCTCGTCGATACCCCGTCGCCCGGGTCGGGAAGGGTCTTCGACTGGCGGCTCGCCGAGGGCGCGCCGCGCCACCGGCGCCTCATCCTCGCCGGGGGCCTCACCGCCGAGAACGTCGGCGAGGCGATCCGGCGGGTGCACCCCTGGGGGGTCGACGTCTCGTCGGGCGTCGAGTCGGCGCCGGGCCGCAAGGACGCGGCCAAGGTGCGCGCCTTCGTCCAGGCGGCGCGCGCCGCCGAGCCCGGTCGCCTCGCGCCGTCCGGCGCGGGGCCCTACGACTGGCGGGACGACTGGTGAGCGCGCTGCCCGACGCCCGCGGCCGTTTCGGCGAGTTCGGGGGACGCTTCGTCCCCGAGTCGCTCGTGCCAGCGTGCATCGAGCTCGACGCCGCCTTCGGCGAGGCCTGGGCGGACCCGAGCTTCAGAGCCGAGCTCGACGAGCTGCTCACCCGCTACGCGGGGCGCCCGACGCCGCTCACCGAGTGCCGGCGGCTCTCGGAGCGGCTGGGCGTGCGGGTCCTCGCGAAGCGGGAGGACCTCGCCCACACCGGCTCGCACAAGATCAACAACGTCCTCGGCCAGGCGCTGCTCGCGCGGCGCATGGGCAAGGAGCGTCTCATCGCGGAGACCGGAGCCGGCCAGCACGGTGTGGCGACGGCGACGGCTGCCGCGCTCTTCGGCCTCGAGTGCACGATCTACATGGGCGAGCTCGACGTCGCCCGCCAGGAGCTCAACGCCTTCCGGATGCGCCTGCTCGGCGCAGAGGTGCGCCCCGTGGCGGCAGGCAGCAGGACGCTGAAGGACGCCATCAACGAGGCGCTGCGGGACTGGGTCGCGTCGGTCGAGACGACCCACTACTGCATCGGCTCGGTGGTGGGCCCCCACCCCTACCCCTACATGGTCCGGGAGTTCCAGCGCGTCGTCGGCGAGGAGGCGCGCCAGCAGTGCCGGGCGCTCACGGGGTCCGATCCGGATCTCGTCGTCGCGTGCGTCGGCGGCGGTTCGAACGCCGCGGGGACCTTCGCGGGCTTCCTCGAGACGGGCGCGGCCCTCGTCGGGGTCGAGGCCAGCGGCGGCGCGGCGATGGAGCACGGCCTTCCGGGGATCGTCCACGGCATGCGGTCGCGCTTCCTCCAGGACGACGCGGGCCAGGTGCTCGAGGCGCACTCGATCTCGGCGGGCCTCGACTACCCAGGGGTGGGTCCCGAGCACGCCTACCTCGGCGACCACGGCCGCGCCCGCTATGTGTCGGTCGGCGACGACGAGGTCCTCGAGGCCTTCGAGCTGCTGTCGCGCACGGAGGGCATCATCCCCGCGCTCGAGCCGGCGCACGCGCTCGCCTGGCTCGTGCGGGCCGCGGCGAGCGGCGAGGTCCCGAGCGGTGCCACCGTCGTCCTCACGCTCTCGGGGCGAGGGGACAAGGACGTCGCCCAGGTCATGGAACGGCTCTCGTGAGCGTGGTGGCCACCGGGCGCCTCGAGGGGGCGCTGCGGGCCAGGCGGCGAGCGGGGCGGCGCCTCCTCGTGCCGTACGTCACGGGCGGGCTCGGGCGGGACTGGCTGGAGGTCGTGCGGGCCGTCGCGTCGGCCGGGGCGGACGCCGTCGAGGTGGGGATCCCGTTCTCGGACCCGGTGATGGACGGCCCGGTCATCCAGCGGGCCTCGGAGCTCGCCCTCGCCGCGGGGGCGACGCCCCGCGCCATCCTCGCCGAGCTGGCCGGTGCCGGGCTCGAGGTGCCGCTCGTCGTCATGACCTACGCCAACGTCGTGGCGCGCATGGGCTACCGGCGCTGCGCCGAGGCCCTCGCCGAGGCGGGCGTCGCCGGCGCCATCCTCCCCGACCTGCCGGTCGACGAGATCGACGAGTGGGCTGCCGTCGCGGACGAGGCCGGTGTTGCCACGGTCCTGCTCGCGGCGCCGACGACGCCGGACGAGCGCCTGGCACGCATCTGCGCGCGCTCGCGCGGCTTCGTCTACGCCGTCGGCCTCCTCGGCGTCACCGGCGAGCGCGAGGCGCTGGCGCGCTCGGCGGCGCAGCTGGCGCTGCGCTGCAAGGCGCGCACGGACCTGCCCGTCCTCGTCGGCGTCGGCATCTCGACGCCGGGCCAGGCGCGCGAGATCAGCGAGGTGGCCGACGGCGCCGTCGTCGGCTCCGCGCTCGTGCGACGCCTCCTCGAGGGGGCCGGCCCCTCGGGCGCAGCGGCGTTCGTCGCCGAGCTGCGTGCCGCGCTGGACGCCTGAGGCGGCCGATCGACCCCCGGGCGCATATCGATGCTGAAACGCGTATGATCATTCCATGAAGGCTGGCGTCGTCGGAGCGTCGGGCTACCTCGGCGGCGAGCTGCTGCGCCTGCTGGCGGGCCACCCCGCCTTCGAGGTCGAGGCCGTGCAGGCGGACAGCTCGGCGGGAGCGCCCCTCGGTGAGCTCCACCCCGGGCTCGCGCCCGCCTACGCCGGGCGCGTCCTCGAGGCCCTCGACCCCGCCGCCCTCGTCGGCCTCGACGTCGTCTTCGTCGCGGTCCCGGCGGGCCGCTCGCACGCGATCGTCCCGCCGCTCCTCGGCGAGGTTCGCTGCGTCGTCGACCTCGGCGCCGACTTCCGGCTGCGCGACGCGTCCGCCTACGAGCGCTGGTACGGGTTCACCCACGGCGCACCCGACCTGCTCGGGCGCGCCGTCTACGGGCTGCCCGAGCTGTTCCGGCCGGCGCTGCGAGGTGCCGACCTCGTCGCTGCACCGGGCTGCTACCCGACCGCGGCCTGCCTCGCACTCGCACCCCTGCTCAGCGCCGGAGCGATCGATCGGGCCGGCATCGTCGTCGACGCGGCGAGCGGCACCTCCGGGGCCGGACGGTCGCTGACGGCGGCCACGCACCACGCCGCGGCGAACGAGAGCTTCTGCGCCTACGGCCTCGTCAACCATCGGCACACGCCCGAGATGGAGCAGGTGCTCGGGGCCGAGCTGCTCTTCACGCCGCACCTCGCGCCGATGACGCGTGGGATCCTCGCCACCTGCTACGCGACGGCGAGCGCGCCGACCTCGACGGACGAGGTGCTCGCGCTGCTCGAGCGTTCCTACGCCGGCGAGCCCTTCGTCCAGGTCGCCGAGCGCCCGCCCGCCACGCGCGACGCCTACGGCGCGAACACCTGCCTGCTCAGCGCGCGCTACGACCGCCGCACGGGCCGCGTGCTCGTCCTCGCAGCCCTCGACAACCTGGTGAAAGGTGGTGCCGGGCAGGCGATCCAGGCGGCGAACCTCGCCTGCGGCCTCGACGAGACCCTCGGGCTCAGCGCGCTCGGGATGGCGCCGTGAGCGTCGTCGCGCCGCAGGGGTTCCGGGCCGCAGGTGTCGCGTGCGGGATCAAGGAGGGTGGCGCGAAGGACCTCGCCCTCGTCGCCGCCGAGGCAGCCGTTCCCGCTGCGGCGACCTTCACGACGAATCGTGCGGCGGCGGCGCCTGTCGTCGTGAGCCGAGCGCACCTGCTCGCGACCGGCGGGAGGGCTGCGGCGGTCCTCATCAACAGCGGGTGCGCGAACGCGGCGACCGGGGCGAGCGGGCAGCGCGCCGCCGAGGCGAGCTGCGTGGCCGTCGCCGAGGCGCTCGGCGTCGCGCCCGAGGCAGTCCTCGTGTGCTCGACCGGGCTCATCGGGCGGCAGCTGCCGGTCGAGCGCGTCGAGGCGGCGGTGCCGGGGCTCGTCGACCGCCTCGGGGCTACGCCAGCGGACGGCCGCGCCGCTGCGGAGGCCATCATGACCACGGACACGCACCCCAAGCAGACCCTCGTCGAGCACTCGCGCTTCCGGGTCGGCGGCATGGCGAAGGGCGCCGGCATGATCGCGCCGCGCATGGCCACGATGCTCGCCGTGCTCACGACCGACGCGGTCGCGGAGCCCGACGCGCTCGCGGGCGCGCTGCGCGAGGCCGTGGCGCGCACCTTCAACGAGCTCATCGTCGACGGGTGCACCTCGACGAACGACACGGTCGTGGCGCTCGCCTCCGGCCAGGCCGGACGGGCCGCCTTCGGCGAGCTCGCCGAGGCGCTCGAGGCCGCCTGCGCCGACCTCGCCTCGCAGCTCGCCGAGGACGCGGAGGGGACGACGCGCGTCGCGACGGTGCGCGTCGTCGGGGCGCTGAGCGACGCGGAAGCCCGTCAGGCCGCGCGCGCGGTCGCCTCCAGCTTGCTCGTGAAGACCTCGCTCTACGGTGCCGACCCGTACTGGGGGCGCATCGTGAGCGAGCTCGGCGCGTCGGGTGCCACCTTCCACCTCGACCACGTCAGCGTCGCCTACGGCGGCACGGTCGTCTGTCGCGGCGGGATCGGCGTGGCGCACGACGCCGAGGCGGTCGCGGCCCACCTCCGCGGCGAGCGGGTCGAGATCACCTGCGACCTCGCGCTCGGCTCCGGGGCCGCCGCGGTGCTCACGACCGACCTCGGGCACGGCTACATCGACGAGAACATGAGGACGTCGTGAGCGCGCTCGCCCCCGAGCTCGTGACCGCGGTCCTCATCGAGGCCATCCCCTACATCCGGCGCTTCCGGGACAAGGTCGTGGTCGTGAAGCACGGCGGGAGCGCGCTCGGCGACTCCGAGGGCGGCGCGAGCGCCCTCGAGCTGTTCGCGCAGGACGTCGTGCTCATGGCTTCCCTCGGGATGCGCCCGGTGGTCGTGCACGGCGGCGGCCCGCAGATCGGCGCACTGATGGAGCGGCTCGGCAAGCAGCCAACCTTCCGTGACGGCCAGCGCGTCACGGACGCCGAGACGCTCGAGATCGCGAGGATGGTGCTCGTCGGCAAGGTGAACCGCGACATCGTCAACGCCCTCAACCGCCACGGGCCGCTCGCCGTCGGGCTGTCGGGGGAGGACGCCGGGCTCATCACCGCGTCCGAGCGCGACCCGGCGCTCGGCTTCGTCGGCGACGTGGCCGCGGTGGACCGGACGATCCTCGACCGCCTCGTCGCCGGCGGCCTCGTCCCGGTCATCGCGACGATCGGGTCGAGCCGGTCCGGTCAGGCCTACAACATCAACGCCGACGTCGTCGCGGGCGCCGTCGCCGAGGCGCTCGGAGCCGAGAAGGTCCTGTTCCTCTCGGACGTCCCGGGCGTGCTCGCCGACGTACGAGACCCGTCCAGCCGCATCTCGAGGCTGAGCGCCGACGCGCTCGACGAGCTCGTCGAGACCGGCGCGGTCGCGGGCGGGATGATCCCCAAGGTGCGCGCCTGCACCCGGGCGGTTCGCGCCGGCGTGGGCAGCGCCCACGTCCTCGACGGTCGGGTCCCGCACGCGGCGCTGCTCGAGCTGTTCACCGAGGAGGGGATCGGGACGATGGTGGTGGCGGGATGAGCGGCCTGATGCCCACGTACGCACCCGCGCCGGTGCGCTTCGTCTCGGGCTCGGGTGCGCACCTCGTCGACGAGCAGGGGCGGGACTACCTCGACTTCATCTCGGGGATCGCCGTCACCTCGCTCGGGCACGCGCACCCCGCGGTGGCCGAGGCGCTGTGCACGCAGGCGCGGACGCTGCTGCACGTGTCGAACCTCTACGGCAACGCCCTCGCCGAGGAGGTCGCTGCCCTCATCGACCGCCTGATCGGCGACGGCTCGCCCGCCGGGGGGAAGGTCTTCTTCGCGAACTCCGGTGCGGAGGCGAACGAGTGCGCGATCAAGCTGGCGCGCCGCTTCGGGGGCCCGGGACGCCACGGCGTCGTCTCGGCCTACGGGTCGTTCCACGGCCGCACGCTCGCCACCTTGCATGCGACGGGCCAGCCGGCCAAGCACGAGCCGTTCGCACCGCTGCCGCCCGGCTTCACCCACGTGGCGCTCGGGGACATCGACGCGCTGGCGCGCGCGGCGGACCCGACGCGAGTCGCTGCGGTCCTCCTCGAGGTGATCCAGGGCGAGGGGGGCGTGCTGCCAGCACCTCCTGGCTTCCTCGCCGAGGTGCGAGCGCTGTGCGACGAGCGCGGCCTGCTGCTCGCGATCGACGAGATCCAGACCGGCCTCGGCCGGACCGGCCGCTGGTTCGCCTTCCAGGAAGCCGGCATCCTCCCCGACATCGTCACGATCGCCAAGGCGCTCGGCAACGGCGTCCCGGTCGGCGCGTGCTGGGCGCGCGCCGAGGTCGCGCAGGCGTTCCGGCCCGGCGACCACGGCTCGACCTTCGGCGGTCAACCGCTCGCGATGGCGGCAGCGCGCGCCACCTTGGAGACGATGGTCGCCCTCGACGCCCCCCGGCTGGCAGCGGCGGCCGGCGAGCGCCTCGCCGCCGGGCTCGCGCGCATCGCAGGGGTGCGCGCCGTGCGCGGCGCGGGCCTCCTCCTCGGAGCGGTCCTCGCGGAGGGGCTGGACGCCAGGGCGGCGGTGGCAGCCGCGCTCGAGCTCGGTCTCCTCGTCAACTGCCCGGTGCCTGGCGTGATCCGCCTCGCGCCGCCGCTCATCGTCTCCCCCGACGAGTGCGACCTCGCGCTCGACATCCTCGCCACCGCGCTCGAGCGGGTCGGCGCGCCGCAGGCGTCACGGCCGTGAGGGCGCGCCACGTCCTGCGCCTCGCGGACCTCTCGGGCGCCGAGGTGGCCGAGGTCCTCGACCTCGCCGAGGCGAGGCTCCCGCGCCTGCTCGAGGGGACCGGGGTGGCGCTCGTCTTCGAGCACCCCTCGGCGCGGACGCGCAACGCCTCGGAGCTGGCCGTCGCCCAGCTCGGCGGCCACCCGGTCACCATCCGGGCAGACGAGGTGGGCTTCGACCGCCGCGAGTCGGTGGAGGACGTGGCCCGCACCCTCGGCTGCTACCACGGGCTCGTCTGCGCCCGGGTCGCGTCGCACGCCACGCTCGAGCGGATGGCTGCCGCGCTCGACGGACGCGGAGCACCGGTCCCGGTCGTCAACCTGCTCTCCGACCTCGAGCACCCCACGCAGGTCCTCGCCGACCTGCTCACCATCCGCCAGTGCTTCGGCTCGCTCGTCGGGCGGACGCTCGCGTTCGTCGGTGACGGCAACAACGTCGCTCGCTCCCTGCTCGCCGGCTGCGTGCTGACGGGGGTGGCCTTCCGCATCGCCTCGCCGCCCGGCTTCGAGCTGCCCGCCTCGGCGTTCGAGTGGGCGGCGCGTCTCGGCGGGTCGGTGACTCGCTGCGCGTCGGCCGCCGAGGCGGCGCGTGGCGCGGACGTCCTCTACACCGACGTGTGGGTGTCGATGGGCGAGGAGGCGGCCGCCGGCGCCAAGCGGGAGGCCTTCGCCGGCTACGCCATCGACGAGGCGGTCCTCGCCGAGGCGGCGCCCGGGGCGATCGTGCTGCACTGCCTGCCGGCGCATCGCGGCGAGGAGGTGAGCGCGTCGGTCCTCGACGGACCGGCCAGTCGGATCTGGCTCCAGGCGGAGAACCGCATGCACGCGATGCGAGGCCTCCTCGCCTTCCTCGCCGGACGCGGCCGGGGGGCGCCGACGTGACCCGGAGCCCGAAGGCCCGCCGCCAGCACCTCATTGCTCGGCTGCTGGCCGAGCACGAGGTGACGAGCCAGCCGCAGCTCGTCGAGCTGCTCGCGGCGAACGGGGTGGTGGCGACGCAGGCGACGGTGTCGCGCGACCTCGAGGAGCTCGGCGCGCTGAAGGTGCGCCTCCCCGGGGCCGGCCGGCAGGTCTACGCCCTCGCGCAGCTGCCGAAGGACCAGGTGGCGCCGCTCGATCACGTCCGGCGCGTCCTCGGCGAGTGGGTCGTGGAGGTCGCGCCGTCCGCCAACCTCGTCGTGGTGCGCACGCCGCCGGGCTCGGCGCACGTCGTCGCGTCGGCACTCGACCGCGCGCGCCTCGACGGCGTCGTCGGCACCGTCGCGGGCGACGATACCGTGCTCGTCGTGGCCGCCGAGGAGGTCGGCGGCGCGCGCCTCGCGGCGCGCCTCGCGGCGCTCGCAGGGCGCTGAGCCGGGTGGTTCCGTTCGGCAGGAAGGGTTGACGGTGACGAAGCGGGTGGTCCTCGCGTACTCCGGGGGTCTCGATACCTCCGTGGCGGTGCACTGGCTCGGGGCGCAGCACGGCTACGAGGTGGTCGCGGTCACCCTCGACGTGGGCCAGTCGGGCGCCGACCTCGAGGCGATCCGGGAGCGCGCCCTGGCCGCGGGTGCCGTCGAGGCCGTCGTCGTCGACGCCCGCGCGGAGCTGGCTGAGGACTTCGTCCTGCCCTCGCTCCAGGCGAATGCGCTCTACGAGGGGCGCTACCCGCTCGTCTCGGCGCTCAGCCGGCCGCTCATCGTGCGCCACCTCGTCGCCGAGGCGCGACGCCACGGGGCGGGCGCGGTCGCGCACGGGTGCACGGGCAAGGGCAACGACCAGGTGCGCTTCGAGGTCGGGACACGGGCCCTCGCGCCCGACCTCGAGATCCTCGCGCCGGTGCGGACCTGGGGCATGACCCGTGAGGACGAGATCGAGTACGCGGCACGCCACGGCCTTCCGGTGGCGGCGTCGAGGGAGCGGCTCTACTCGATCGACGAGAACCTGTGGGGCCGGGCGATCGAGTGCGGCGCGATCGAGGACCCCTGGGCGGCGCCGCCCGAGGACGTGTACGCCATCACGCGCGAGACGGCCCGAGAGCCGGTCGAGGTGGTGGTCGGCTTCGAGCACGGCGTCCCCACCTCCCTCGACGGGCGCCCCCTCGATCTCGTTGCCCTCGTGCGCGAGCTCGAGCGTGTCGCGGGCTCGAGAGGGTTCGGCCGCCTCGACATGGTCGAGAACCGGCGCGTCGGCATCAAGAGCCGCGAGGTCTACGAGTGTCCCGCCGCGCTCGCGCTGACGATGGCGCACCTCGACCTCGAGGCGCTCACGCTCGAGCGCGACGTCGCCCACGAGAAGGCGCGCCTCGAGCCACGCTTCGCCGAGCTCGTCTACGACGGTCTGTGGTTCTCGCCGCTGCGCCGGGCGCTCTCCGCGTTCGTCGCCGAGACCCAGCGCCACGTGACCGGCGAGGTGCGACTGCGGTTCGCACCGGGCGGCGCACTGGCGGTGACCGGCCGACGCAGCGACGTCGGGCTCTACGACTACCGCCTCGCGACCTACGACGCAGCGGACGCGTTCCGCCACGAAGACGCCGAGGGGTTCGTGCGGATCTTCGGCCTCGGCATCCAGACCTGGGCCAGCCACCAGGGGGCCGACGGCGAGTGACGCTGTGGGCCAAGCGGACCGGGGTGCCGCCCGCGCCGGCGATGATGGCCTTCAGCGCGAGCCTGCCGTTCGACCGGCGCCTCGCCGCTGACGACGTGGCTGCCTCGATCGCGCACGTGCACGGGCTCGGCCGCGCCGGCATCCTCGAGGAGGCAGAGGTCGCCGCGCTCGTCGCCGCGCTCGAGACGGTGCGCGCGGAGATCGAGGGGGGCTCGTTCGTCTTCGACGACGCCGACGAGGACGTCCACACCGCCATCGAGCGGCGCGTCACGCAGCTCGCGGGGCCCCTCGGCGCGAAGCTGCACACCGGCAGGAGCCGCAACGACCAGGTGGCGACCGCGCTGCGCCTGTACACGCGCCGGCGTGTCGGCGAGGTGGAGGCGCTCGTGCTCGACCTGGCAGAGACGCTCGCGCAGCGCGCCGAGGAAGCCGGCGCGGCCTACTGTCCCGGCTACACGCACCTCCAGCGAGCCCAGCCCGTCCTCGTCGCCCACCTCCTGCTCGCCCACGGCTGGGCGCTGCTGCGCGACGTGGCGCGTCTCGCCGAGGTGCGCGGCCGCCTCGACGTCTCGCCGCTCGGCGCCGGCGCCCTCGGCGGCTCGTCGCTGCCGCTCGATCCGGACGCGACGGCGAACGAGCTCGGCTTCGCGCGGCGCTTCGAGAACTCCATGGACGCGGTCTCCGACCGCGACTTCGTGGCCGAGACGCTCTTCGCCTGCGCGCTCCTCGGCGTGCACCTCTCGCGCCTCGGCGAAGAGGTCGTCATCTTCGCGAGCGAGGAGTTCGGCTTCTTCCGCCTGGACGACGCGTGGGCGACGGGGAGCTCGATGCTGCCGCAGAAGAAGAACCCCGACATCGCCGAGCTCGCTCGCGGCAAGGCGGGGCGGCTCATCGGCCACCTCGCAGGCTTCCTCGCGACGCTGAAGGGGCTCCCGCTCGCCTACAACCGGGACCTGCAGGAGGACAAGGAGCCGCTCTTCGACGCGCTCGACCAGGTGAGCCTGGCGCTGCCGGCCCTGCGCGGCCTCGTCGCGACGCTGCGCTTCGACACCGCGGCGATGGCACGGGCTGCCGACGACCCGACGCTCGCCGCCGTGGACCTCGCCGAGTGGCTCGTCTCCTCCGGCATGCCCTTTCGGGAGGCGCACGGGGTGGTCGGCGAGCTGGTCCGGCGCTCGTTCGACGAGGGCGTGCCCTTCGAGGACCTCGTCGCGGCGAGCGAGGTGCTCGGACCGGCGGCAGCGAGGCTGCTCGAGCCGGGCGCCGCGATCGAGCGGCGCTCGAGCCCGGGCGGGTCAGGTGCCGCGGCGGTGGCCGAGCAGCTCGAGCGCTTCAAGCAGCAGTGCGCCGCCGAGCGGTCCCGTGTCGGGGGTCGCTGAGCACCCCCGCCTCGGCGAGCGCCTCGATCGCTCCTTCTACCGGCGAGACTCGCTCGAGGTGGCGCCGCAGCTGCTGAACAAGGTCCTCGCGCACGGTGCGGTCGCCGGCCGCATCGTGGAGGTGGAGGCGTACCGGGGCGAGGCGGACCGTGCGAGCCACGCCTTCGGAGGACGCACGGCGCGCAACGCCACGATGTTCGGTCCGCCCGGGCACCTCTACGTGTACTTCACCTACGGCATGCACTTCTGCGCGAACGTCGTCTGCGGCGAGGAGGGGGAGGCGATGGCGGTGCTCCTGCGGGCGCTCGCCCCGCTCGCCGGCCTCGAGGAGATGCGGCGACGGCGCGGGAGCACCCGCGCCGCGCACGACCTGTGCTCGGGCCCGGCCAAGCTGTGCCAGGCGCTCGGCATCGACCGGCGCCTCGACGGGGCAGACCTCGTCGCGTCGGACGGCCCGGTCGCGCTCCTCGACGACGGTACGCCACCGCCCGAGGCGATCGCCGTGGGCCCGCGCGTCGGGCTGTCCCGGCGCGCCGGCGAGTCGGCGGCGCTGCCGTGGCGGTTCGCGCTGCGAGGGGAGCCGTGCGTGTCGCGACCGGCGCCCGCCTGAGAGGAGCACCTCGCTCGACCCACGAGGGAGACGGCGGGAGCGATCGAGGGCTCGGAGCGAGGCTGCAGGCCGACGGGAGGCCCCCGCGGGGGCCCGCCTTCGGACGCTTTCGGCCCCGGCGTCGCCTGCGGGAGCCGGGTCGACGGATTGACAGAGCGCGGCCAGGTGCTAAGGTAGGTCTCCGCTCGGGGCGGCCCCGCCGCTCCGGACGCGCCGGGGGCGGGTGACCGCCTGGCGGCGGCGCAGCGGGACCCTTCGCCTCGGGAGAGGCGGAGCCGTCCCCAGAGCGCGTGGCACCTCCTTCCGAGAGGAAGCGTGCCCCGTCGTCGCTCCTTGAGAACGGAAGAGGAACAGCCAAAAGCTAGTGCGGGAGGCCGCGCGTCGAGACGGCGTCGCGGTCGCCACGTCATTGCAGTGGACGGACAACGTCCGTCCTGCCAGTCGGCACGGGCATCGCCCGAGCCGGCTCTCTGGATCACGCCGCGACCTCGTCGTGGCTTGGTCTCGATGGAGAGTTTGATCCTGGCTCAGGACGAACGCTGGCGGCGTGCCTAATACATGCAAGTCGAACGGGGTCCATCCGGTGGCAACACCGGGGAAGACCTAGTGGCGAACGGGTGCGTAACACGTGAGCAACCTGCCCCGGAGACCGGGATAACATCGGGAAACCGGTGCTAATACCGGATGCCCCCACGGGCCCGCATGGGCCCGTGAGGAAATGGGTTTCCGCTCCGGGAGGGGCTCGCGGCCTATCAGCTTGTTGGTGGGGTAACGGCTCACCAAGGCGACGACGGGTAGCTGGTCTGAGAGGACGATCAGCCACACTGGGACTGAGACACGGCCCAGACTCCTACGGGAGGCAGCAGTAGGGAATCTTGCGCAATGGGCGAAAGCCTGACGCAGCAACGCCGCGTGGGGGATGAAGGCCTTCGGGTTGTAAACCCCTTTCAGTGGGAACGAATCTGACGGTACCCACAGAAGAAGCCCCGGCCAACTACGTGCCAGCAGCCGCGGTGATACGTAGGGGGCGAGCGTTGTCCGGATTTATTGGGCGTAAAGAGCTCGTAGGCGGTTTGGTAAGTCGGGTGTGAAACCTCCAGGCTCAACCTGGAGACGCCACTCGATACTGCCATGACTAGAGTCCGGTAGGGGACCATGGAATTCCTGGTGTAGCGGTGAAATGCGCAGATATCAGGAGGAACACCAGTAGCGAAGGCGGTGGTCTGGGCCGGTACTGACGCTGAGGAGCGAAAGCGTGGGGAGCGAACAGGATTAGATACCCTGGTAGTCCACGCCGTAAACGTTGGGCACTAGGTGTGGGGTCCTATCGACGGAT
>Ga0209061_1001827_pt1 | contig 31405 bp, 22 predicted proteins | sample Coa_R1_10_FD_187157 | JGI IMG/M metagenome (GOLD analysis project Ga0209061, IMG submission 187157) | Surface soil microbial communities from Centralia Pennsylvania, which are recovering from an underground coalmine fire - Coalmine... | ecosystem: Environmental > Terrestrial > Soil >... | reverse complement strand
GTTGCTGATGCTCGGTCTAGCGGCGCTGGCCGGTCTGCTGGGACTGGCGGGGATCATCGGCGCCTTTCTCGCGGGGATGATCCTGGCGGAATCGAGCGACCAGTTCGCGCTCGACGAGCGCAGCAAACCGATCTACGAGTTCCTGGTACCGTTCTTCTTCGTCTACATCGGCGGCGAGGTTGATCCGCGATCGCTGGCAGACGGCGGCGTGCTCCTGCTCGCGCTCGCGATCACCGCGGTGGCAGTGGTGAGCAAGCTGATCGGCGCCGGCGGGGCGATGTGGGGGACGGGCAGGCGCAGCATGGCGATCGTCGGCGTGGGGATGGTGCCGCGCGGCGAGGTGGGGCTGATCGTCGCAGGGATCGGGCTGAGCAAGGGGATCGTGCCAGAGGAGATCTTCAGCGTCGTCGTCGTGATGAGCCTGGCGACGACGCTGATCGCGCCGGTCTTGCTGAATAGCCTGTACGCGCGGCAGCGCGTGCGAGCCGGACGCGCGAGCGCGAGCGAAAGCGTCGAGCGCCGCTGAGTCAGGGATAGGGCGGGCGAAACGCCGCTGTGTCACGCGAAACTGCTCCGCGCTAATCAAGGGCCCGTGCCGCGCTTGTGTCTCTCACCTGCTGCGACAACTTGGTGTTTCACGTGAAACGCGAGCTCTTCGTCGCCGGCCATGCCGCCGGTACTCTCCCCCGCGCTCTACGGGCAGGTTTCACGTGAAACAGAGCTGTGTTCCTCAGCCGACCAGCAGCTCGCGCTGGTAGACGGCGATGCCCAGCCTGCCCCGCTTCGCCTGGTACATCGCTAGATCGGCGCAGCGAATCAGCGTCGCAACATCCAGACCGTGATCGGGTGCGACGGCGATGCCGATGCTGGCACCCACCCGCACCTGGTAGCCTAGCGCATCGATCGACCCTGCCAGCGCCGCCGCGATCTCACCGGCCACCACCCGCGCCCCGGCCACGTCGGCGCGCGGCAGCACGAGCGCAAACTCGTCGCCGCCCAGACGCGCCACGGTGTCGCTGCGCCGCAGCCTCCCTTCGAGCCGACGCGCCACCTCGCGCAGCAGCGCATCGCCCGCTTGATGACCGAACGTATCGTTCACCGTCTTGAAGCCGTCCAGATCGATGAACAGCACAGCGACTTTGGTGCCCTCGCGCAGGGCAAGCGCAAGGGCGCGTTCGAGCCGATCTTCGAACAGGGTGCGATTGGGTAGACCGGTCAGCACGTCGTGCAGCGCGCGCTGTTCCAGCGCGACGATGCGCGCCCGCTCGGCGGTGGCATCATGGAGCGCCAACACCACGCCCACAACACGCTGATCGCGCAGCAACGGTGCGGCTGCTACCGCCAGCGCGCGTTCCTCGCCGCTGGGCAGCGCCACGCGCAGGTCGTCGAGACGCAGCGGCGCTTCCTGCTTCATCGTCCCGGCCAGCAGCGCTGCCAGCGCATCGCCACCCGCGCCCACTGCCTGCGCCAGCGCGGTGCCGCGCAGCGTCTCGCTTTTCTGACCCAGTAGCGCCGCTGCTGTCGGGTTGGCAAAGGTGACACGCCCCGCGCGATCGACAACGACGATCCCTTCACCCAGGTTTTCCGCGATCGCCTGGCTGAACTCGAGCTGACGCCTCAACCCTTCGACGATCACCAGAGCTTCGCGCCCCGGCCGCGGCCCGCCACCCATCGCCGCCGCTGTCGCCAGAGCGCGCGCATCGCGTCGCCGCTCGACCAGCGCCCGTACCCCCGCTACCAACACCACGATCAGCACACCGAGCGCGAACCCGAAGTACGGCTCCGCCGCCAGCGCCGCATCCTGAACCGCTCGCGGCACCGGCATACCGAGGATGCTGCCGCCCTCATCGCGCGGCTCCGGCGCTGTTGCGCGCGGCGGGCGGATGTTCGCCGGGGTGGCCGTGGGCGCCGGCGTCGCCGGGGACACCGTCGCTTCGACCGTCGCCGAAGGTGTCGCCATGGCTGACGGAGACGCCGCACTGCTTGCCGGCGACACGAACATGACGCCGCCGTTCGTCAAAGCGCCGTTCGGCGTGGTCGTGTCCACTGGCGGTGCGCTGGTGGCGGTCGGGGATGGCTCCTCTTCGGCTGGCGCGGTTGCGGGCGGCGTCGCTACCGGTGCCGGCGGAACAACGTTCAAGAACACGGCCGGTGGCGCGGCAGACGGCGGCGCAGGCTGCCGCTGCGGCAGCGTTGTGGAAGGCGCCGGTGGAGACACGACGATCTGGGGCGTCTCGGGCGCGGGGGGCTGTGGCGCCGGCTCGGACGGTACCGGAGGCTGTTGCGCCGGCTCAGACGGTGCGACCGGTACTATCTGGTTAGCCGGCCTCACCGGCGCGGGTTGTGCGACCGGCTGCGACGCCACCGGAGGAGCCGGCTGGGCCTGCGCCTCAGCGCCACCACCGTTGCCTCCACCCTGCTGCTGACCGTTTCTGACGATGCTGTTCCCGCCCTGCTGATGGCCACTACCCTGATCCCCGCCACCCTGGCCAATCGGCACGATGGCGGTCCCAGCGGGTCCGGCCGCCACGCCGGTCGTGAGCTGTACCCCTGCGACAGCACCGCCTGCGGGGTTACCGGTTGTGATCTGCACCCCCGCTACGGTGCCACCGGCAGCGCTACCAGCTGTTAGCTGGACGCCAGCGACGCTTCCCCCGTTATTGCCGCCCGTCGTCGCGTTGACTGTCACGCCGGTATTCGAAAGCGATGCGCCCGTCGTGACGCTCAAGCCGGCGACCGTGCTGCCGGCAGCTCCACTTGTCGTGACTTGCACGCCGAGGCTGGTACCACCACTCGTGCCGCCGGTCGTGATCTGCACGCCGGCAACGGTGCCGCTGCTCCCGCCGCCCGTTGTCACATTCACGCCAGCGACCGTGCCACCGCCAGCGCTCGCTGTCAGGCTAAGACCCGCGACGCTGCTACCACCTCCGCCACCGGTGCTGGCGGCGAGCCCGGTGACGAGGCCGTTCGTCCCCGCAACGAGGCCGTTCACCAGGCCGCCCGTCACGACGCCGGTGAGCAAACCGCCGCCCGCGGGTGCGTTCGGCGCCGGCTCTGCACCTCCCGCCGCAAGAGCGGTGTACAGTGGCGCCGGCTGCGCCGCCGGAGAAACGAGCAGCGCCCAACCGCACGCGGCTACCGCGATCGCTCCCGCGGCAACAGCGACCGCGCGCAGTCGCTGCGCTGCAGGCACCACGATCCTGCCGGGCCATCCGCCATGCTCGCGCATGACGGGATCATATCATTGCAACATCGTGGCGACGGTGCAGACAGCAGACCCGTTCCCGTCTTGTTACCGAACCTCGAACGGGGTATGCATCCCCTGCTGGAAGTGGTCGACGGGGCTGCCACGCTCGCCCTTAGCGATCTGACAGGCTAGCACGTACTTGCCCGGCGGCAGCTTCAGCGTCAGCGTACCCGACGTCCCCGGCGCCAGGTCTTCGACCTCGCCGGCGTTCTCGTAGCTACCATCAGCCTTGACGCGCAGCACGACCAGCTCGTGGTACATCGATGTGCTTTCGTTCCGCGCCACGAACTTCACCGCCCCCGACGTCACTTGCGTCGGATCCGGGTTCACCGCCCACTCCATCAGGCCAACCGTGACCGTCGCCTGCGGCTGCTCGTTCGTTTTGTACGGCGAGGCGGGCTCGCCCTCATGCTTGTTACCACCGCCGCACGCCATCAGCGCCACAACCAGCGCTCCAAGCGCGAGGAAGAGCACTCTCCGCGCGATCATCGTTCTATCCCTGCTGCGGCTTGATCTGGATGACCGTCGTGCTGCCGCCGGGGATGTAGCACTTGATCTGGTCGCCCTTCCCCGATGGCGTGAAGTTCACCTGGCGCGTCTTGCCCGCCGGCACGAGCAGCTCCTGCAGCTTCGTACCGTTGATCCCCTCGACCTCGTGATCCTTCTGGCCCTGGTTATGCACGACGAGCGTGACCGTCTTGTTCGGCGCGAGCGTCAGCTCGACCGGCGTGCAGCCGTTGTCGGTCTGCACGATCTCGACCTGCGGATGGGATCCGCCGCTGCCGCCACAGGCGGTGAGCAGTGTTGCGGCGCAGAGAGCGATGATGAGCGGGGCTAAGCGGCGCACGGTTCCCTCCTGACGCGGTGACGCGAACCGCGACAATGGCACGGAGATGAGAGCGAGGCGCTCAAGCGACGCGGGCAGCGTCGGAGCGTGCTGCGGGCGGAGGGGCGGCCGGTTTCGCCACCGGCAGGAAGAGGAACGCTCCCGCCGTCGCGATCAGGTAGAGCCAGTAGCAGGCGATCTGCACCAGGCCGGGCGACGAATCGTAGCCCAGCACCGTGTTGAGGAACTGGCCGAGCGTCGACGTGAGCGAGATGGCGCCGTCGGTGTCCCAGGGGCGCGGGCCAACGCTCGCCAGCACGCCCGCCTCGTGCAGGTGGGCGATGCCGTTCGAGACGAGACCGGCGGCCAGCACGATCACAACCACGCCCGAGATGGTGAAGAAGGGCTTCATCGGGAGCCACGAGGAGCCGCGGTAGATGCTCCAGCCGATGGCGGCCGCCACGGCGAAGCCGAGCACGCCACCGAGCAGGAACGGCAGGCCACCTTCGCCGTTCTTCGAGCCAGCGAAGAGGAAGAGCGTCGTCTCCAGCCCTTCGCGGCCCACCGACGAGGCCGCCAGCAGCACCAGCGCGGCCACCGATCCCCTGCCGAGCGCCCGCGCCACCTGCTCGCGCAGCTCACGCGAGATGCCGCTCGATTGCCGTTTCATCCAGAACGCCATCATCGTCAGTAGCGCCACGGCGAGCAGCATCGTGCCGCCCTCGAACGCTTCCATGGCGCTGGAGCTCAGCTCGCGCGCGGCAAGCTCCAGCCCAGCGCCAACGGCCACGCACGCTGCCGCGGCGACGCCCACGCCCAGCCAGATCGTGCTGAAGTACCGCCGCTGGCCTATCGACCGCAAATACCCGAGCAGAATGACCACGATCAGCGCGATCTCGACGCCCTCGCGCACCGTCACCAGGAAGGAGAAGAGCATTGATGCTTGCCCCCACGGCCCAACCGGCTGGGCTTAGTATCCCCTTAGCCTCAGACTAAGGCAAGCCTTTTTCGCAGAAAAGCCTTTCTTTTTCTGCCAATCCGCTTGCGCTTACATTGGAGGCACGTGTGGCGAGGCTGCGCGGTTTCGCGCAGTGGGGGAGGCTGGCGGCAGGGCGGCCGGAGAGCGTTGCGCTACGCTCCCGCGGCTTGCACCGCTGGCAGGTACTCGGCGCCGAAACGCTGCAGCAGCTCCTCCGCGCGCGGCATCTCGCGTGGGTGCACATTCACAATCGCGTGCCGCACGCCCTGCTCGGCCAGCTTCAGCAGATCTTCTTGCAAGCGACCCATCTCGTCGCTGGCGATCGTGCCCGCCCCTTCGATCGAGAGCGAGAGCGCAGCAGGATCGCGCCCGGCCTTGGCCGCCGCCTCCTGCGCAACCGCGAAATCCTGCTTCAGCGTTGGCAGGCTGGCCCAGGTCGCGTGCCAGCCATCGGCCAGGCGGCCGACGCGCTCCAGCTGGCGCCGGTTCTCGCCGCCGAGCCAGATCGGGATCGTGCCATGCACCGGCTTCGGGTTGCACGTCCAGTCCACGCAGGTATAGAAGCGGCCGCGGAAGTCGGTCCAGTCCTTTGTCCACAGCTCGCGCAATAGCTGGAGGTACTCCTCCATGCGGGCGCCGCGCTGTTCGAAGGGCATGCCCATCACCTCGAACTCTTCCTTCCACCAGCCAACGCCTGCGCCAAGGATCAGCCGCCCGCCTGATAGATGGTCGAGCGAGGCAAGCATCTTGGCATGCAACACCGGCTGGCGCATCGGCAGCACGAGCACGCTGGTGCCGAGCTGGACACGCGACGTGATCCCCGCGACGTAGGTGAGAAGCGTCAGCGGTTCGATGAACGGCAGCAGCGGGTCGAAGCCCAGCCGGCCATCGGCCGAGTACGGATAGCGCGAGCCTTGCTCTTTGCGGATCACGACGTGGTCGAACACCCAGAGGCTATCGAACCCGGCCGCCTCGGCAGCGCGGACGAACGGCGCGATCACGTCCGCCCGCGCGCGCCGGCCAACCTGCGGGATATGCACGCCAACCTTCATCGGCTCTCTCCTCGATGAGGCGTTCGCCGCCTTTGCGCGCATTATGGGCGTCGGCGCGCGCGGACGCCAGCGTTCGCTGGCACCCGTAAAGGTGACGGGGAGCTGCCGACTCGCTCCCGGTACTGTATCAGTACCCTGCCGCCATGCCATCGGCGCGCGGATCGGCGCCGCCGGCGAACAGACCCTTGTCGGCGTCGATCACGATCGCCTGAGCGTGGCCGCACGCGCCCGTCCACGGCTCGGTCAGCACAACCTCGTGGCCCATCTCGCGCAGACGCTGCACCGTGTGTTCGGGAAAGCGCGATTCCATCAGCAAACCAGCGGGATCGCCAGGCATGCCGCGGCCGTGCACCCAGCGCGGCAGCTCGATCGCCTGTTGAACATCCAGCCCGAAATCGATCAGCATGGCGTACAGCTGCTGGTGGATCTGCGGTTGACCGTCGCCGCCCTGCGTACCGAGTGCGATACGCGGCCGCCCAGCGCGGAAGGCGAGCGAGGGGATCAGCGTGTGCAACGGCTGTTTGCGCGGCGCCAGCACGTTGACATGCCCCGGATCGAGCGAGAAATAGGCGCCGCGGTTGTGCAACTGCACGCCGTACTCCGGCACCGCCAGCCCCGAGCCAACGCCCATGTAGTTGCTCTGGATGAGCGAGACGATGGTGCCCTCGCCGTCGGCAGCGCACAGGTAGATGGTGTCGCCACTCGCTGCGCTGGAGGCAACCGCCCGCGCGCGCCGCGGGTCGATCAACGCTCGGCGCGCGTCGAGGTAGGCGTCGTCGAGCAACGCGCGCGGGTCGACACGCATGAAAGCGGGGTCGGCGAGGTGTGCGGCCCGATCGGCGAAGGCGAGCTTCTTCGCTTCGACCTGCACGTGCACGGTCAAAGCGTCGAGCGGGTCGGTGCCGAGCGGCAGGCCAGCCATCAGCCGCAGCGCCTGCAGAGCAGCAACACCCTGCGTCGGTGGCGGCAGTTCGTAGATCGTATACCCGTGGTAGTCGATCGAGAGCGGCTCGACCCAGCGGCCGTGGTGCATGGCCAGATCATCGTACGTGACAAAGCCACCCTCGCGTTCGAGGAAGGCCGCGATCGCCCGCGCGATCTCGCCCTGGTAGAAGACATCGCGCCCGCGCTCGGCGATCAGGCGCAGGGTACGCGCCAGCGCGGGCAGTTGCAGAACGCTACCGGCGCGCGGAGCAACGCCACCCGGCGCATAGAGCGCAAGCCAGCTGGGGTGCACCCAGTCGGAAGAGGCGACGAGCGCCAGCGACCGTGCCAGCAAGGGCGTGACGCCGAACCCCTCCTCCGCGTAGCGGATAGCCGGTTCCAGGCAGCGTGCCAGGCCGAGCCGGCCGAAGCGTTCTGCGGCCATCGCCCAGCCATCGACGGCGCCCGGCACCGAGACGGCCAGCGGCCCCCGCCGAGGCATCTCCGTATAGCCGAGGGTGCGCACGCGCTCCGGCGTGGCGAGCGAGCCGCTGCGCCCCGCGGCATCGAGTGCGGCGAGGGTATCCGAAGGGGCGTGGTAGAGGATCAGGAAGAGGTCGCCACCGATGCCGCACAGCACCGGGTAGACCACCGCCAACACCGCGCTGGCCGCGATCGCTGCATCGACGGCGTTCCCACCCGCTTGCACGATCGCCAGCCCCGCCTGCGCAGCGAGATAGTGCGGCGCGCAGACGAGGCCGTTGCGCGCGAGCGTGCTGGGTCGGCCCTGGAACACCTGGTCCTCGTTTCCGCCGGTTCCGCTCTCCCGGCGCTGGTCTGACCAGTTCATAGAACGCCAGCGCGCTCCTAGGCGCAAGCGGCGCGTTCTCCTCGCGTCCGGAAGCCCGGTACGCGCCATCGCCGCTGTCGCGCTACACTGAGGTCATGTTCACGGAGACACGCTTACGAGAGAGCCTCGATCGCCTCGGCGTTCCCTATGAGATCTTCCCCTGCGATCCAGCCCTCGCTGATACGGCGGCGTTCTGCGCGGCATACGGGTTCCGGCCCGAAGAGTGCGCGAACACCATCATCGTCATCGGCAAGGCGGAGCCGCCGCGCTACGCCGCCTGCGTCGTGCTGGCGCACACGCGGCTCGACGTCAACCGCGCCGTACGCCAGCGGCTGGGCACGCGCAAGGCCTCGTTCGCCTCGCCCGAGGATACGCGCGCGTTGACAGGTATGGAGATCGGCGGTGTCACGGTGTTCGGGCTACCGCCTACACTGCCGATCTGGGTCGATAGCCGCGTGATGGCGGCCGAGCGCATCGTACTCGGCGGTGGCACGCGCTCGTGCAAGGTCATCGCGTCGCCGGCGATCCTGCGCGCGCTGCCAGGGGTGGAGATCGTCGAAGGGCTGGCGCTGGAGCCGCAGCTCGCCACCTGAGAGCCCAACGCCGCTAGACCGCGCACATGCCAGGCTGAAGGCGAGCAAGGGCGCGGCACGCCGCGATCTCCTGGTCGCACGGCGGCTTCACGCGGGCCTGCTGGGCGATGCGCACCCTCGCGACGCCCAGGAGTGGCCGCGTGCTCGGCGCACGGCGCGGGAGGTGGCTGCCATCTTCATGGTAAGACACCGTTCGACGCCTTGCGGCCGATCAGTCGGCCAGGCCGTAGATCACGGTGAGGTCGAGCGGGCGCGTGTTGCGATCCTCCACGCCCGTAGCGCGGCACGCATCCTCGCGGCTCCAACCGAGCGCCAGCAGCACGTCGCGCATCAGCAGACCGCCGTGCAGGTAGACGTCCGGCCAGCCGGGCAACTCCTCCAGCTCTAGCAGCAAACCTCGTATGCGGCTCTCGATCGCCTGCGCGGGCGTGAGCGTTCCCGTACGCATGCGCCGCATCGCGTTTCTCTCCTTGCGCCGCCCCTCGTCGCAAGGCGGAGCGGCCGTTTGCTGCGGCCAGCTTAGAACTGATGTTCTTATCGTGTCAACGCGCCAGGGGCGTGCCTGCCATAATCGGCGGCGACGGGATGTTGTCTTTGCACTGGCAGAGCAACTATCTCTCGGTGTACCGTGAGCACACGAGGGCATCCTGTGCCTCTTGCGGCGCAACAGGTATCGCCCAGACTGTCGAGCATACGTGCCAGGAGATGACACGATGGATTTCAAAGATACCCCGGAAGAGGCACGCTGGCGCCAGGAGGTGCGCGAGTTCATCCAGCGCGAACTGCCACCCGAGCTGCGCGATACCGACGGCGAGAGCGGTCTCTTCGGGCGCAGCGAAGCGATGAAGCTCTGGCGTAGCCGCGTCGCCGCGCGCGGCTGGATCGCCCCGCACTGGCCGAAGGAGTACGGCGGCGCGGGTATGAGCGTGAAGGATCAGTTCATCCTCAACGAGGAGTTCGCCGAGGCCGAGGCGCCGAACGTTGGTGGCTTCGGCGTGATGATGATCGGCCCCACGCTGATCGTGCACGGCACCGAGGAGCAGAAGCGACGCTTCCTGCCCGGCATCCTCAAGGGAGAGACGATCTGGTGCCAGGGCTATTCGGAGCCAAATGCCGGTTCCGACCTCGCCAGCCTGCAAACCCGCGCCGTACGCGATGGCGACGACTACATCATCAACGGCCAGAAGATCTGGACGACCGGCGCGCAGTACGCCGACTGGATGTACATGCTCGCCCGCACCGACCCCGATGCGCCCAAACACCGTGGCATCTCGATGTTCCTGGTCGATATGAAATCGCCGGGCATCACGGTGCAGCCGCTGACGACGATGGCTGGCACGCAGACATTCAACCAGGTCTTCTTCGAGAACGTGCGCGTGCCCGCGGAGAACCGCGTCGGCGAGGAGAACCGCGGCTGGTACGTGGGCGCCACGCTGCTCGACTTCGAGCGCTCGGGGATCGGTAACGCCGTTGGCGTGCGCAAGCAGCTCGAGCGGCTGCTGAACTATGTGCGCAGCGAGCCAGAGAAGCTGACCGTCCGCTTCAACCGCAACGTCCGGCTCGAATTCGCCGACCGCTGGATCGAGGCGAGCGTCGCGAAGTGGCTTTCGTACCGCGTGATCTCGATGCAGGCGGCGGGCCAGATTCCGAACTACGAAGCCAGCATGACCAAGCTCTACATGTCCGAGCTGCAGCAGCGCATCGCTGCGCTGGCGATGCACCTTGCTGGCATGCGCGGCCTGCTGGCGACGCGCGGGCCACACCAGGCGCTCGATGGCCGCGCCGGGTTCAACTACGTCAACGCTGTGTCGTCGACAATCGCCGGCGGCACCAGCGAGATCCAGCGCAACATCATTGCCACGCGCGGCCTCGGCCTGCCGCGCGGCTAAACCGCTCTACAGTACTGAGGAACCACGCACACGGGCGGCGGGGTTGCTCCAGCTCCGCCGCCTCTTTGTCTATCCGCCGCTAGCTCTCGCCCTCAGCCACGCAGCCAGCGCACGATCCCCTCGGCCACCTCTTCGCCCCGATCCTCCTGGATAAAGTGCCCCGCGCCACGCACCGGGAACGGCGGTGCGACGTTGCGAAAGATGCCACGCAACTGCGCCTCGCCTTGGCTGGTGATCGGATCGCTATCGCCCCACGGCAGCAGCACCGGCAGCTCGAGCGTCCTCAGCGTCGCGATCGCCTGGCGGTTATCGTACGCGCCGGGATGTTCGGGGCGGATCGGCACCAGACGCGGAAAGACGAGCGCCCCGGTCTGATACCGCGCATCGGGGAAGGGCGCGCCATACGCCGCGGTTTCGGCATCGGCAAGCGAGCGGCGCACGGCCTGGCGCATCATCCCGGGGAGGTCGAGCCAGCGTGCCTGCTGGCTGAACCGTCGCCAGCGCAGGAACGCTTCCGACGGCGCTTCGCCAGCAGGAAAGGCCGTGTTCATCGCCACCAGCCGCGCAAACCGCTCGGGTTGCTGGGCAAGCACGCGCAAGCCGATCAACCCGCCCCAATCCTGGCAGACGAGCGTGATGCGGCGTAGATCGAGCGCCTCGATGAAGCGTCGCACCCAGCGCACGTGCGCTCGGTAGCTGTAGGCGTTGGGCGCCACCGGCTTATCGGAGCGCCCGAAGCCGATGAGGTCGGGCACGACGACGCGGCCGACTGCCGCCAACGCCGGGATCATTCGCCGGTAGAGATAGCCCCACGTCGGTTCGCCGTGCAGGCAGAGGATCGGATCGCCGGCGCCGGTTTCGATGTAGGCCATGCGCAGCCCCTCGATCTCGACGTAGCGCGGTGGATACGGATAGCCAGGCAGGTCGGCAAAACGCTCATCAGGGGTGCGGAGCACGCTGCCCTCCGGCCAGGTTGGGCGCTCGCGCCCCAGCGCGAAGGTTGCGACCCGCGCCACATCGGCCGGATCGATCCCTTCGGCCACCTCCGCTACCCACAGCGAGAGATCGAGCAGATCGGCGGTGATCTCGTGCTCTGGCGGCCGCGGCTCGTAGCGATCCCAGAAGCCATACACCATCGCCATCGATGGCCGGCCGCGGCCGAGATCGGCCAGCTCCAGCGCGTACAGATGATCGTGCGCCGAGCGCCAGTACACGCGCCCGCTCCTGCGCCCCGCGGCCTTTTCGATCGCCGCGGCGACCTCGGGGCGCACATCCAGCTCTTGCTCCCAGAGCAGCGGATCGGCGCGCAGCAGCGCGAGCTCCTCGTCAGAAGGCATCACGAACTGTAACGGCATCGCCTCTCCCTCCCCCGTGATCGCGCGGCATCACACCGCCGGCCCGAGCCGGCGGTCAAGAAACTCGACGACCGCGGCCGCGATATCCGGCCCGCGGTCGTCCTGCATGAAATGATCGGCGTTGTCGAACGCGATCGGCCCTTCGGCATGCGGCAGCAGCTCTTTCAAGCGGTTGGCGTACGGCTCGCCAAACACGCTGTCCTGCCGCCCCCAGAAGAGAATCGTCGGTACGTCGCGCAGCTCGGGCAGGCGCTGCTCGATAGCGCGCATATCGGCCCAGCCGCGATCGCCTTCGCGCATCGGGATCGTGCGTGGCCACGTCAGGACAACCGCGTCCGATTCCGGCTCATCGAAGACGTGATGGTAGGCACGCGCCTCGACCTCGCTCATGCCACGCTTCGAGATCGCCGATGGACCATGCTGCGAAAGCACCTGCAAGCGCTTCATGAAAAATGCGCCGATGAGTGGGGCATGCCACGTTGTCCATGGCCGCGGTGAGGAGTGGAAGCGCCCCACGTAGCCGGTGAACAGCCAGGTGCTCATCAGCACAAGGCCCGCCAGCCGTTCAACGCGCTGCAACGCCGCGCCCACGCCCTGTGGCCCGCCCCAATCCTGCCCAACGATGACGAAGCCGCGCAGATCGAGCGCGTCCAACAGACCCACGAGATCGGCAATGTGGTGCGCAAACGTGAGCTGGGCATCGATGCGGGGATGGTCGGAATAGCCAGCGCCGACCCAGTCGGGAGCGATCGCGCGGTAACCAGCGGCGCTGAGCGGACCGAAGAAGTCGCGATAGAGAAAGGCCCACGTCGGATTACCGGAGAGCAGTAGGACGGGCCGGCCATCGCGCGGGCCAACATCGACGTAGGCCATCAGCCGGCCGTTGACGATCACGCTCTGGGAGGGATAGGGGAAGATCGCATCCAGCCAGCGCGGACGCGGGCGTGGCTCGCGCGGCGTGTTGAACGGCATCGGCGCACCTCCGCAAACGTATATGCGTACGGTATCAGCCCCGCTGCTACCGCGCTCGCCCTCATCGTCACCGCGCGACAGACCGCCACGGCGACGAAGAGAGCAGGGCCAGGCCGATGGACTAGATCCTCCGCATGCAGGACAGATGGCTCGGCCCGGGCTGGCAAAGTCTGGCAGAGCCCATAGCCCCCGCGCAGGGGCAAACGCTCGCTCAGCGCCGTGTTCGCCATCCGTGCCCTCCGCTTATCGGCATCCGAAGGGCGATCCAGACAGAACGGTCATGCGCCAGTCGCAGCACCAAGGTCGAGGAAGACTTCGACTTCGCCCGGCCCGGCGAGACCGGTGCGCAACGGGTAGCCTGTGCTCTGCAGCAGACGGAACATGCCGCGATTCTCGGGCCGCACGACCGCCCAGAACACGGCGATACCGTTGGTCTGCGCGTTGCAGATGAGCCGCTGCAGCAGCCGCCCGCCGATTCCCTGCCGCTGGAAGCCGTCTTCCACCAGCAGCGCTAGTTCGGCCACGTGCGGCACGACGGTTTCGTAGCGGCCCACGGCGCGCACCGCCTCGTCGCCCTCCAGGCACACAACGTACGCCGCTCGCGCCGCGAAATCGACGGTCGCGAGATACCGCAAACGAGCCTCATCGCAGCGCGGGCGGGTGGCGCTGAAGAACCGCAGCCGTAACGTTTCGGGCGAGAGCCGCGCGCAGAGATCGGCGAGGCGCGGCGCGTCGTCGGGCGCGATCGGCCGCAGCACGAGCGGGCGGCCGTCCCGGGCGAGAAAGCGTTCCGGTGTGTGCGCCATCGGCGCATCCTTTCCCCGCCCTCTCCCGCGTTATGATATCCTGCCCACGTACGCGCGGCGTTACGTTCGCCATCCGCTCGTCCGGCTGGCGATGGCTCTCTCGCGCGTCACCAGGCACGTTACGGGATCACGCCGCGCTCCTTCAGCGCGACGATACCCTCCCAGTCGTAACCCAGCTCCAGCAGCACCTCCTCGGTATGCTGGCCGAGCTCGGGTGCCGGGCCGCGTGGCTGCCACGGCGTACCGTAGAAATCGACCGGTGTCGCGACCATCTCGACCGCGCCTTCTGGCGTTGGCACGGAGACGACCGCGCCTGCCTGCCGCATCACCGGATCGTGCGCGGCCTCGTACACCGTCTGGACCGGCGCCCACCAGACGTTTTCGCGGTCGAAGATCGGCCCCCACTCGGAGAGCGGCCGTTCGATGAGCACTTGCGCGATCAGCTCTTGCAGCGCAGCGGAGTTCATCGCGCGATCAACGAGCGTGGCGAAGCGCGGATCCTGCATCCACTCTTCGTGGCCAAGCGCGCGGCAGAGATCGGGCCAGTGGCGATCGCCCTGCAGCATCAGCAGCCAGACGCTGCGATCGGCGCAGCGGTAGGGCAGGATCAGCGGATTGGGGAAGAGCGGGCGATCGTAGGCGCGCACGTCCAGATCCATGCGTAGCGCCTGGTTGAAATCCCAGCCGATGGTATAGGCGCCGGTGCGCGCCAGCGAGACGGCCACACGCTGGCCTTCGCCCGTCTTCTCGCGCCAGTAGAGCGCCGCCGCAATCGCCCCCGCCGCCTGCGCGCCCGCGTTGTGATCGCCCATGCCGCCACGCTGCAGCGGGTACTCATGCCCCTGCGGCGTGAGCAGATCGGCGATGCCGCTGCGCGCCCAGAACGCGCCCACGTCGTACGCCGCGCGGTCGCGCTCCTCCGCCTCGGGACCGTAGCCAGTGATCTGGCAGTAGATCAGCCGCGGGTTGAGACCGCGTAACGTCGCCTCGTCCATCCCCAGCCGCTCCAGCGCGCCGGGCCGCTGGTTGGTGACGAACACATCGGCGGCTGCCACCAGCCGGTGCGCGATCGCCCGCCCTTCTTCGGTGCGCAGATCGAGGCAGATACTGCGTTTGCCACGGTTATCCAGCTCGAACATCGGGTTCATGCCCGCAGGCATGCCCGCCTGCAGCGCGGCGAGCAACGCGCGGAACGGATCGCCCTCCGGCGGCTCGATCTTGATGACGTCGGCGCCCCAATCGCACAGGATGCCCGCGGCGGCAGGCGCCGCCACCCAGATCGCCAGCTCCACCACGCGCACGCCTTGCATCGGTCCCGGCATCACGCTCCCTCCTTCGCGGCACGTGCCGCTCTCCTCAAAGGCGCATACTACCCTATTCCCCGCCGACAAGCGCGCAACGCGCCGCAGCAGCGTACCATGCGCTTAAAACGCTCACGGTGAATACACCATGGCCATGCCCCTCTCCCCTGAGACAACCTTCGACCTCCTCATCCGCAACGGCACGATCTACGACGGCCGTGGCGGCCCGCCCTACGCCGGCGATATCGCCATCACGGGCGATCGCATCGCTGCGATCGGCCGGATCGAGAACGCCCGCGCCGGTACCGAGATCGACGCGACCGGCCTTGCCGTCGCGCCGGGCTTCATCAACGTGCTCTCGCACGCCTACCTCACCCTACTGCACGATGGCCGCGGCCTCTCCGACCTGCTGCAGGGCGTGACGACCGAGATCTTCGGCGAGGGATCGTCGATGGGGCCGCTGCGCCCCGAGGACCGCCAGCGTCTGCAGGAGCAGGACCCAGCGCTCACCTACGAAGTCACGTGGACCTCGCTGGCCGAATACCTCGCCTACGCCGAGCGTTGCGGGATCGCACTCAATATCGCCTCGTACATCGGCGCCACAACCCTGCGTGTGTACGTGGCCGGGCATGAAAACCGCCCGCTCACGCCCGTCGAGATGGACACCGTCGCCGGCCTGATCCGCGACGAGATGTCGGCCGGCGCGCTGGGCATCGGCTCGGCGCTGATCTACCCGCCAGCCTTCTTCGCCTCGACCGACGAGCTGATCGCGATGTGCCGCGCCGCCGCGCCATACGGCGGCCGTTACATCTCGCACCTGCGCAACGAGGGGCTGGGGCTGCTCGATGGCATCGCCGAGCTTGTGCGCATCGCGCGCGAGGCCGACGTGCCCGCCGAGATCTACCACCTGAAAGCGTCGGGACGCGATGCCTGGCCGAATATGCCGCGCGCGATCGCGGCGATCGAGGCCGCCCGCGCCGAAGGTCTCGCCATCACCGCCGATATGTACACCTATACCGCCGGCGCCACCGGCCTGTCCAACTGTATCCCACCCTGGTTCCACGCGGGCGGCCCCGAAGCGCTCTACCAGCGGCTGGGCGATCCGGTGGTGCGCGCCGAGATCCGTCAGGCGATCACGACATCGCGCGAGGGCTGGGAGAACCTGTACGCCAACGCGGGCGGCCCGGAGAATATTCTGCTGCTGCAGGTTCACACCCCGGCGCTGCGCCACGTGCAGGGGAAGACGCTGGCCGAGGTTGCGGCGCAGCGCGGCACCGACCCCATCGATACGCTGATGGACCTCGTGCGCGAGGACCGCTCGCGCATCACCACGGCCTATTTCATGATGTCGGAGGAGAACGTGCAGCTGGGGCTGCGGCAGCCGTGGGTTTCGCTCGGCTCGGACGCAGGCGCGATCGCGGCAGAAGGGGTATTCCTCACCCGGGCCGTGCACCCGCGCACGTATGGCAACTTCGCGCGCATGCTCGGTCGCTACGTGCGCGAGCAGCAGCTCGTGCCGCTGGCTGAAGCGATTCGCCGCATGACCAGCCTGCCCGCCGATAACCTCGGCCTCGACCGGCGCGGACGGCTGCTGCCCGGCTACTTCGCCGATCTCGTCGTCTTCGATCCCGAGACGATCAGCGACAACGCGACGTACGCCGAGCCACATCGCTACGCCAGCGGTGTGCGCGATGTGATCGTCAACGGGCAGATCGAGGTCCGCAACGGCAGCTTCCACGGCGTTTTCGCGGGGCGCGCGCTGTACGGGCGCGGCAGGCGCTGACGGCCCTCCTTCGGCAGATACGCACGCAGACAAATAGGCGTTTCCCCGGAGGGAAATAGATCGGCAGTGGCGACGACACTTCAAAAGAGTTATGTGCAGCGTTGACCAGACGGCTGCAGAGTAGTTGCCGTGATTTCTTTGCGGACGCGGCTCACGCTGCTCGTTGCGCTGGTGGCGATCCCCGCGCTGCTGTTGATGCTGGCCACCGCGTTCGAGCAGCGGCACGAGGCGATTGCGTATCAGCAGGAACATCTGCATGCGCTCGCCATCGCCGCGCAAGAGGCCGAGCGCAGCCAAGTCGATGATGTGCGCGCGCTGCTGCAGATGGTCGCGGGGTGGTCTCTCGTCGCCAGCCGCGATAACACGCGGTGCTCGGCGCTGCTGCGCCAGTTTTTGAACGCGCAACCACGCATCGCCGCGCTGTGGCTCGGTGATGTAAACGGCACCGTTTTCTGCGCCAGCCAGCCCAACGTGCTGGGTACGCCGGTTGGGCAACAGCTAGCAACGCCCTCGACGCATCCCGCGACCGATCTCACGGCGGCAACGCTGGATACCACGTACTCGATGGTCGATGCGCGTGGCGCGCCGATCATCGTGGGTGTCACGCTCGATCTCGCCGCGCTCAGCAACGTGCTCGCGAGCATCGTGCCGCCCGAGACGAGCATGGTCATCACCGATACGCGTGGTACGGTCCTGTTCAACACGGGTCGCCAGCGTCTGACCCCCGGCGCGCCGCTGCTGCGCGGCAATGACTTCGCCCGCCTGCTCGCCGCACGCACCGGGACCACGGTTCATCTCACCAGCGGGCCAACCTGGTTGTATGCCCTGGCCCCGGCAACGACAACGCCGGATGACCCGCTCGCGGCCGTACGCGTCGCGGTGGGGATGCCGATGAGTCGCGTGCTGGCGCACCCAAACGGCAATCTGCTGCGCGATCTCGCTATCTTCCTGTTGGCGACGACCGTCGCCCTGGCGATCTCCTGGTGGGGCGCGCAGCGCGGCGTTACCCAACCGCTTGCGGTCCTCGCGCAGGCAGCCGAGAAGCTCACGGCAGGCGACCTCACGGCGCGCACCGGCCTGCCGGCGCGCCGCGACGAGATCGGTCGTGTTGCTGCCAGTTTCGATGCGATGGCCGCCGAGATCCAGCGGCGCACCACCGCGCTCGCGGAGAGCGAGGAGCGGTTCAGCGCCCTGATCGAGCACGCCGCCGAACTGTTCATAATCGCCGATGCCGATGGCGTCATCCGCTATGTGAGCCCGAACTGCGAGCGACTCTTCGGTATCGCGGCGGAAAAGCTGATCGGGAGAAGCGGCTTCGCGTTGATCCACCCTGAGGATCGTGCGCGTGCCGAGGAGGTTTACGCGCGCGTGCTGCGCGAGGGTGGCGTGCACTGCCTGGACAACGTGCGCGTGCCACATGCAACCGAAGGCTGGCGGTGGTTCGACATCACCAATGCCAACCTGCTCGAGCACCCCGCCGTGCGTGGCGTCATCTGCACGCTGTACGACATCTCTGCGCAGCGCACGCTGCTCGACCAGATTGCGCGCGAACGGGCGCGCTACCACGACCTCTTCGAACGCGCGCCGATCATGTACGCCGTGCTCGAACAACAGGGCGAGCGCGCACCGATCGTCGAGTGCAACGCCCTCTTCTGCGAGACGCTCGGCTACAGCCGCGACGAGGTGATCGGCCGCACCCTGCCCGAGCTCTTCACGCCGGAATCGGCCGCTGCTGCCCTCGCCGAACGCCTGCCGCTGCGCGGCAATATGGACGGGCCGTTCGAGCGCGAGCGCGATTTCATAACGCGCGACGGCGGCGTGGTCCATACACTGCTGCGTGCGGTACCCGAAACCGTGTCGCCCGATCAGCCTTTCCGCGTCCTTTCGATGTTCGTGGACATCACCGCGCGCCGGCAGGCCGAAGCGGCGTTGCGCGCCGCGCGCGAACGGCTGGCGGAGATCGTCACCAGCATGCCGATCGTGCTCTTCGAGATCGACCGCGACGGCACGCTGACGCTGCTCGAAGGACGAGGGCTGCGACGCGCCGAAGAGCAGAAGGGGGACCTGCACCATCTGCGCGGTCGCCATTTCGAAGACGCCTTCGCTCACCATCCCGATATCCTCGCCAATATCCGCCGGGCGCTTGCGGGCGAGGTCGTCGATGCGGTCGTCCCCTTCTACAACGCCATCTACGATGTTCGGCATGTGCCCGTGCGCGATGCGCACGGCGCCGTGATCGGCGTGCGTGGCCTCGCGCTCGACGTCACCGAGCGCGCCCGCGCCGAGGCAGAGCTGCGCGCCGCGCAGGTGCGCCTCCATGCAGCGCTCGCCAGCGTGCCAATCCTGTTTTTCACCGCCGACGCGGCCGGAACGTTCACGTTCGTGCAAGGTCGGGGACTGGAAGCGCTCGGCGTGCGCCCCGAGGATGTGATCGGCCTCTCGATCTTCGATGTCCACGCCGGCAATCCGACGATCGTGGACAGTGTGCGGCGGGCGCTGGCCGGCGAGACCGTCGAAGCGCGCGTGCTGCTCCTCGAACGCGTGATCGACGCCCGTTATGCACCGCTACGCGACGAGTCGGGCGCGATCGTCGGCGTCGTGGGTGTGGGGCTGGACATCACTGAACGCGAACGGGCAGAGCGTGCCGCACGCGAGGCGGAGATGCGCCTGCGCGCCGTGATCGATACGCTGCCCGCCATCGTGTACGACATCGACGCCCAGGGCGTGCTGCGGCTCGCTGCCGGCCAGGGGCTGACGCTGCTAGGTCTGCGTCCGGACAACATCGAAGGACAGCATATCGATGCGCTCTTCGCCCACTATCCACGCGCCCTCGCGGACCTGTATCGTGCGCTGGCTGGAGAGCACGTCGAGGCCGAACATGTTCTACGCAACCGCACTCTGGCGGTGCGACACGTGCCGGTCCTCGATGAAGCGGGCCGCGTTGTTCGCGTCACCGGTGTCTCGATCGACATCACCGAGCGCATCGCCACGGAGCGGGCGCTGCGCGAGACGCGCGACCGTCTGCAGACATTGCTTGAAAAGCTCCCGCTCTCGCTCTTCCAGATCGATAGCGAGGAGCGCATCGTGCTGGCACAGGGCGAGGGGCTGCAGCTGCTCGGCCTGCGTGCCGAGGAGATCACGGGGCAGAAACTGGCAGAGCTTTTCGCGGATGAGCCGGGCGTGCTGGACAGCCTCCGACGTGCGCTCGCGGGCGAGGAGATCGCGGAAACGATCGTTGTGCGCGGCATCCCGTTCGACGTGCGCTGCTCGCCCGAGCGCGATGCCGCCGGCAATCTCGTCGGCGTCGTTGGCGTGGCCCTGGACGCGACCGCGCGCGTGCGCGCCGAGGAACGGCTTGCCTTCCAGGCGCGACACGACGCGCTCACAGGCTTACCGAACCGCGCTCTTTTCCAGGAACAGCTCGAGGCGGCGCTCGACCGCGCTCGCGACGGTGGCAATGGTGTCGCCGTCCTCTTCCTCGACCTCGATCAGTTCAAGGTCATCAACGATAGCCTCGGGCACCAGGCCGGCGATGCGTTGCTGGTGCAAACGGCGGAGCGGCTCGCGGCCAGCCTGCGCCCGAACGATCTCGTGGCGCGCCAGGGTGGCGACGAGTTCACGGTGCTGCTCGAAGGGCTCGCCTCCCCGGACGATGCCCTCGCCGTCGCCGAGCGGCTGCTCAACGCCTTTCGCCAGCCGTTCGCGTTGAACGACCGCGAGGTCTTTGTCACGCCAAGCATCGGCATCGCATGCGGCATCGCTCCAGCCGATGACCTGCTGCGCCGCGCCGATGTGGCGCTCTACCAGGCGAAAGCCGGGGGGCGCTTCCGGGCCGTGCTCTTCGACGAGCGCATGGACACGCGCGTACTGGCGCGGCTGGAGCTGGCAACCGAGCTTCACCACGCGATCGCGCGCGGCGATCTGCGCCTGTTCTATCAACCGCAGATCGATCTGCGCAGCGGCGCGATCGCGGCCATTGAAGCGCTGGTGCGCTGGCAGCACCCCGTCCGCGGGCTGGTAGCGCCTGGCGAGTTCATCCCGCTGTGCGAGGAGACGGGGCTGATCCTGCCGTTGGGCCGCTGGGTTCTGCAGGAGGCGTGCAAGCAGGGTGCGGCGCTGCTCGCCGAGCATCCGCGCCGCTCGCTGGTGATCGGCGTCAATCTTTCGGCGCGGCAACTGATGGATCCCGACCTGCTCGCGTGCGTGCGGGAGGCGCTCGCGACGAGCGGCCTACCGCCCGCGTGCCTGGAGCTGGAGCTGACCGAAAGCGTGATCGTTGATGACCTGGACGGCGCGCTGCAGGTGCTCAATGCGCTCAAAGAGCTAGGGGTCAGGCTTGCGCTCGACGATTTCGGCACCGGCTACTCCTCGCTCAGTTACCTGGCGCGGCTGCCGATCGACACGCTCAAGATCGACCGCTCGTTCGTGAGCCGGCTGGCAAGCGATGCAGGTGCGGCAGCGATCGTTGGCACGACAGTGACGCTGGCGCACACGTTGGGGATGAGTGTGACGGCGGAGGGGATCGAAACGGAAGAGGAGCTGATCAGCCTGCGCGCACTGGGCTGCGAACGTGGCCAGGGGTACTACTTCTGCCGCCCGGTTTCGGCCGGCGAGCTACGCGCCATCCTTGCGGATGCACGCCGACAGCTGCTCGATCGCTCCGCCTGAGGCAACGCGGGTGTGAAGCGGAGAAAAAACGCGGGTTTTCCCTGATGCCGCACCGTTTACGTCCCTGGCCCTGCCACGCAGAATGAAGACGCGCCGCCCCCGGTGCGGGCAGGGAAACGGAAGCGACGAGGTGCGCGCTGCCACAACGGCCAGACAGATCGTTCGCGCCTGCCGTTCGCCCGAGGCGCTGTTGATCGTCGCACTCTTCCTCGCCTGCCTGGCGGCGGTGGTGCTGCTGCCGGTCCACTTCGCGACGGAAGCACGCAAGGCGCAGGATGCGCTCTACCTGCGGGCGAACCCTCTCCAGCAAGATGGCCAGATCATCGGCGCGAGCGTCGATAGCATGGCTACCGCGGAGGAGGCGTATCTGGCCACGGGCGAAGAGCGCTTCCTCGCCCCGTACCTAGCCAACCACCAGCGGCTGCTGCGTACCGCGGACGATGCGCGGGCGCGGGCCGCTCATGCCCCGGCGCAGGTACGAGCGGCGGTGGAGCAGGCACTCGCGGCAGCAGAACGCTGGCAAGCGATCGCCGACGCCGCGATCGCGGTGCGCCAATCGGGCGGCACACCCGTGCTGGACGGAGATGAGCAGCTTGCCACGTATCAAGCTGCCTACGCGCCACTGTCCGATCTGCTTGCCGCCAACCGCCAGGCCGCACTCGTCACGCTCGATAACATCGAGACCGCGCGCGTAACCGCGATCGGCGCCGCTAGCCTGATCGTGGCGCTGCTGGGCGCTGCTTATTTCCGGCTGCTCAGACAGCGGCAGCGGTTGCGCGCTGTTAGCGAGCGCTCGGCGGCCTACATCCGCCACGTGATGGACAGCCTGCGCGATCCCGTGCTCGTCGTCGACGCGCGCACCGGTCTGCTCCGCGATGCCAATCGGGCTATCGAACAGCTCGCCGGGCGCTCACGCGCCGAACTGCTGAACACGCCCGCTGCCGATCTCTGCGCCCCCGCGAGCCAGCCCGCGTTCGCCGCGCTGCTTGCGCGGCCCGGCGCGCCCGTCGAGGTCGCGCTGCGCTCCGCTGCGGGTGGGACCGTGCCCATCGAGTTCATCGGCGCAGTGGCCACGCTCGATGGCGTGCCCGCGATCATCGCCTCCGGGCGCGACATCAGCCGCCGCCTCGAGGACGAGGCCGAGCGCGAGGCGTTGCTGCGCCAGGCACAAACCGCGCGCGCCGAAGCTGAAGCGGCCAGCGCTCGCCTGATCGATGTGCTGGAAAGTATGAACGACGCGTTCTTCAGCCTCGATCGCGAATGGCGCATCCTGTACCTCAACCCACGTGCCGAGCAGCTAGCCGGTTGCCGCCGCGATGAGGCCGTTGGCCGTGCGCTCTGGGATGTCTTCCCCGACGCGCGTGACGCTGCCTACTTCCTGCACTATCAGCAGGCGATCGAGGAGCAAGCGCCCCAGGCCTTCGAGACGTACCACCCCGGCCTGGCCTTATGGTTCGCGGTCACGGCGTATCCCACCGCTGATGGCCTGGCCGCGTACTGGCAGAACATCACCGCGCGCAAGCTGATCGAGGCCGACCGCGAGGCGTTGCTGCGCCGCGAGCGCGCTGCTCGCGCCGAGGCCGAGGCCAGCGAGCAGCGTTATCGCGTCCTGGCCGAAACGATGCCCGTCATCGTCTGGGCAGCGGAGCCAGATGGCACGCCCGATTACTTCAACCGGCGCTTCTACGAGTACACCGGTCTGACACCCGCCGCAGCGCTCCCCGAGGGCTGGCAGAGCGCGATCCATCCCGAGGATCTCCCCCGTGCACGGCAGCTCTGGAGCGCCCCGCACAATGGCGCTACGGCCGAGGTCGAGTTCCGGCTGCGGCGCGGCAGCGACGGAGCGTACCGCTGGCAACTGGGCCGTGCTGTGCCCGTGCGCGATCAGACCGGCGCGATCGTCCGCTGGCTGGGCGCCTGCGCCGATATCGACGACAGCCGCCGCGCCAGCGAGGAGATCCGCCAGAGCCGCGACCACCTCGCCGCCATCTTCCGCAGCATCCGCGATGGCATCGTCGTGCTCGCGCCCGACGGCACGATCGTGACCGCCAACGATGCGGCCGCGCGCATGCTCGGCCGCACCGCGCCGAACGCGATCACCGGCCGCGCGCTCGCCGATCTCTACGCGGAGCTGGTTCTGCGCGACGAGCATGGCGACCCTCTGTCCGACGAGCTGCTGCCCGATCTGCGCGTGCGCGCCGGCGCGCCGGAGGCAGAGGCGCTGGTGTGCGCGGCGGGCGAGGGCGGGCAACGCTGGCTCGAAATTCGCGCCACGGCGCTGCGCAACGAACAGGGGCAGCTCGAAAACGTGATCGTCTCGCTGCGCGACGTGACCGAACGCCGCCAGGCCGAGGAGCTGCGCCGCGTGACCGAAAACCTCACCCGCTCCAACACGGCGCTGCAAGAGTTCGCCTACGTGGCCAGCCACGACTTGCAGGAGCCGCTACGCATGATCGCCAGCTACACGCAGCTTCTCCAGCGCCGCTACGCCGGTCGGCTCGACGCCGACGCCGACGAGTTCATCCGCTACGCGGTGGACGGCGCCACGCGCATGAAGCAGTTGATCCAGGATCTGCTCGCCTACTCCCGCGTCGAGACGCGCGCGGGCGAGCTGCAGCCCGTCGAGTGCAACGCGCTGGTGCAGCAGGTACTCGTCGATCTGGGCGTGGCGATCGCCGAGGCGCATGCCACGATCCACGTTGGTCCGCTGCCGACCGTGCTCGGCGATCCAACGCAGCTGCGCCAGGTCTTCCAGAATTTGATTGGCAACGCGGTGAAGTTCCGCGGCGAAGCGCCACCGGTCGTGCGCGTGTGCGCCGAGCGCCGCGGTGCGGAGTATCTGTTCACCGTCGCCGACAACGGCATCGGCATCGATCCGCGCTACGCCGAGCGCATCTTCGTCGTTTTCCAGCGGCTGCACACCCGCGAAGCATATCCAGGGACGGGCATCGGCCTGGCGCTGTGCAAGAAGATCATCGAGCGGCACGGGGGACGTATCTGGGTCGAATCGCGGCCCGGCGCGGGTGCCCGCTTCCATTTCGTGCTGCCTGCGCTTGCCGAGGAGATGGCGGGTACGTCACCCGAACGCACCGTCGTGAATGCTTCCACGAAAGACACCTAAAGGCAACGGGAACCGGGCGCGATACCTGTAGCGTGAAGAGAGCGCCTGGCCAGAGGCTCCGCTCCCCGACGGACGGCTATTTGCAGCCGCGCGCCGGCGCAGGTATCCGCGCCTCTGGCCCAAGGAGTTCACATGCACCCCGCTGAGCTTCTGGTTGTCGCCGGCAGCCCGGCGCGAGCACGCCAGTTGCGCGCGGCCTGCGCCCGGCTCTCCGGCATTCGCGCCACGATCGTTGCGCGCACGGACAGCGCCGAGCGCCAGCTCGCCATCCGCCCGCCCGCGTGGCTCGTGCTCGACCTAGCCGGTGGCATCCCGCCTGCCACGGCGGCGCGTCTCTGCGCGGCGGCCGCCAGAACGCCGGTCATGCTGCTCGCTACCGGCGAGCCAGATGCCACCCTCGCTACGATCCTGGACGCCTGGAGCGGCTCCTACCCCCACCGCGCCGTACCGTCTGCACCCCTCACCGCCGATGCCAGCGCCTCGTTGGAGAGCTTCTACCAGGCGCTATTCGAGCGGGCGCGCGACCCGGTGATCGTCCTGGATCGCTCGCTGCGGATCGTAGACGCGAATCCGGCTGCCCTCGCTCTCTATGGTCTCTCGCTCGACGCCTTCCGCCGGCTCACGCTGCGTGATATCACCCTCGGCCCAGAGTTCGAGCACGATGCACGCCGGCTGCGCGACCTCGCCGCCGGGGATGCGACCTTCACCGATGAGCGGCTGCACGTGCGCAGCGATGGGGAAACCATGGTCGTGGCCTTCAACGCGGTCGCGGTGGGGGAGGCCAGCGCTTTACGCTACGTACTCAGCGTGACCGATCTCTCCGAGTGCAAGCGCGCCACGGCGGCGCTGGAGCGTAGCGCCCTGCACGATCCGCTAACCGGGCTTCCTAACCGCACACTCTTCCAGGACCGGCTCGGCCAGGCGCTACGTCAGAGCCATCGCAACGCGACGGCGCTGGCGCTGCTGCTGATGGACGTCGATCGGTTCAAGGAGATCAACGATACCTTCGGTCACGAGTACGGCGACGCGCTGCTGCGGCAGCTCGGCGAACGGCTGCAGGAGCGGGTACGCGAGTCGGATACGATCGCCCGGCTCGGCGGCGACGAGTTCGCCGTGCTGCTGCCCAACTGCGATGAGAGCGGCGCTGTAGCCACGGCGGAGCGGCTGCTTTCAGCTTTCGACGAGCCGTTCACGTTGGAAGGCCAGCCGATCGCCGCCACCGCCAGCGTGGGGATCGCCGTCTTCCCCACGCACGGCCTCGATGTGCAGACGCTGATGCGCCGCGCCGATATCGCCATGTATATCGCCAAACGAGGCGGCAGTGGCTACGCCGTGTACGCTTCGCAACTCGACCAGCACAGCCCGCAGCGGCTGGCGCTGGTCAGCGAGATGCGGCAGGCGATCGAGCAGGGCCAGTTCGTGCTGCACTACCAGCCGCTGGTGGGGCTCCGCAACGGCGCCGCCACGCGGGTGGAGGCGCTGGTACGCTGGATCCATCCCACGCGCGGTTTCATCCCGCCCGATCAGTTCATCCCGCTGGCCGAGCAGACGGGGCTGATCGAACCGCTCACGCGCTGGGTCCTCAACGCGGCGCTGGCGCAGTGCCGCCTCTGGCAAGACGCCGGGCTGCAGATCAGCGTGGCGGTCAACCTCTCGACGCGCACCCTGCACGACCCGCAGCTGCCCGAGACGATCACCACGCTGCTGGAGCGGCACGGCATCCCGGCCGAACGGCTGCGCCTCGAAGTCACCGAAAGCATGATCATGTACGACCCCGAGCGCGTGCTGGGTGTGCTGGCGCGGCTAACGGCGATGGGCGTGCGCTTCTCGATCGACGACTTCGGCACGGGCTACTCCTCGCTCGGTTACCTGCGCCGCCTGCCGGTCGACGAGCTGAAGATCGACAAGTCGTTCGTGCTCGAGATGACGACCGACGAAAACGACGCGCTGATCGTACGCTCCACGATCGACCTGGCGCACAATCTGGGGCTGCAGGTCGTGGCAGAAGGGATCGAGAACCAGGAGACGTACGCCTGCCTGGCGCAGCTCGGCTGCGATATGGCGCAGGGCTACTACCTGGGCAAACCGATGCCTGCCGCCGAACTGGAAGCGTGGCTGAAGGGTCTGCGTGACGGCGCAGCGGCCCCGCATGCAGACGCTACAGGCGCGACTTCGGCCGCGTAGCCGCCCCGGCGAGGTTCAGACCTCCCCCGCGATAGCGCGGGCGATGAAGTTGTCGCACCGTTCGGTGGCACGCTGCCCCAGTGCGGTGGGGAAGCTATCGAACGCGTGCACACCGCCAGGGTAGATCGCCAGTTCAGCGCGGTTGCCGGCGACGATCCAGCGGTTGTACATGAAGAGCGAATCATCGAGCAGCGGATCGAGCGTGCCGACGGTGAACAGCGCCGGCGGCATGCCAGCGAGGTCGGCGTAGAGCGGCGAGACATCGGGCGCGCGCCGTGCTTGCAACGGCAGGTAGCCCAGATACTGCTCGCCGAACCAGACGATGATCGGCGTACTGAGCACGAGGTTGCGTTCACCCCAGAGCAGCTGGCTGGGCGTGCCAGTCAGATCGTACGCGCCGTAGACCAGGTTTGCGCCCGCGAGGCCGCGGTAACCGTGCTTGTCGCGCAGGCGCAGCGCCGTGACCGCCGCCAACGTTGCGCCCGCCGATTCGCCGCCGATCACGATGCGGTCGACGCCGAACTCGCGTCGCGCGTTCTCGATCAGCCAGAGCGCGGCGGCCTCGCAATCGTCGGGCGCGGCAGGATACGGGTTCTCGGGCGCAAGTCGGTAATCCACGCTCACCACGGCGACGTTCGCCCGCCGCGCCGTCAGCTCGTTGCGCGCGTCGAAATGGTGCGGCCTCCCGAGGGTGAAACCGCCACCGTGGATATGGAAGTACACGCCCGTGACCGTCTCGGGCAGCAGCACGCGGATCGGCACGTCCCCGGCCGGTCCGGGAATGGTGCGCGTTGTCGCGAGCGAAGAGAGAACGATCGGCCCGAAGATACCGCGCCCTTCCTCGCGCGCGGCACGGGTGACCTCCGGCGGAACCGTGTTCACGGCCGGGATCGTGGCGAGCATCGCCTCGAGCTGCGCGTTGAACGCGCGCGTCTCGTCATCGATGGACTCGGGATTGAACAACGCGGGATCGATCGCGCCGATAACGGCCATGGCTCCGCCTCCGGAACAGGGGTAGCGCGGGGCGCCCCTCCACGACTATGCCCGCCATCGCTCCCGGGCGCAAGAAGGCCTCGTAGCGATGCGCCTAGACCTGCCGCTCGACCGGGGCGGCAGCGGCAGAGGCCGGCGCGGATACGGGCCGCGGCCGCAGCAGGAGCACCGCGCCCCATGAGGCAAGCGCGAACAGCGCCAGCAACGGCAGAATGCTGAGATCGTCGCCAGGCCAGCGCGCGCCGATCCCCTCGCCCGCCCAGAAGACACCGAACGTGGTCAGCATCAACCCGACGCCGTACTTCATCGCGTTTTCCGGTACGGCGCTCAGCGGGCGGTGCAGCAACGCCCCCGCCACAACGACAAGCAAGCCCGCCGCCACCGCGCCAACGCTGGCCAGGCCGATATTGCCCGCGTTGGCGCCGAACGTGACCACGATGAACGCCACTTCGACGCCTTCGAGGAAGACGCCCTTCGAGGCGACGGTGAAGGCGTACCAGTCCATCCCTGCGCTGGTCCTACCAGCCCGGGCCGCCTCCTCGCGCTCGCGGGCGAAGATCGCGTCCTCATCGTGCAGCGCCTTGCGTCCGGCAGCGCGCAGCACGGCCTTGCGCACCCACTGCAAGCCGAACACCAGCAGGAAGCCGCCAACAACCGTGCGCAGCGCATCGATCGGCACGAACGTCTCGATCGCGGTGCCGAGCACCGCCACGAACGCCGCCAGCGCCAGCGCCGCGGCCAGCACGCCGAGCAACGTGCTGCGCCACTGGCGCGTCACCCCCACTGCCAGGACGATCGTGAGCGCCTCGACGAACTCGACCATGCTGGCAAGAAAGACCGAGAGCACCAGAAAAACGAACTTCATCGCACCGCGCCCCGCTCTCGCGTTCCGTTCCAGCGTAGCAGATGCACTCGGGCTTTACCGCTGCCGGGCGGCGCGCTCGGCGCACAGCACGGCGAAAGCCGCCACCAGCGAAAGCGCGCTCATTACCCAGAAGGCGGCGGTATACGCGCCCAGACGATCGTGCGCAATGCCCGCCGCAACCGGCGCGATGCCGCGCCCTGCCACGACAAACAGACCGACGACGGCGGCGATCGCGCCGTAATGCCGCGCGCCGTAGAAATCGGCGACGAGCGCGGCGCGCGCCGGGGTGATCGCGCCGAAGCTCGCACCGAAGAGGGCGATGAACGCGGCCACGCCGGCGAAGCCGGGCACGGCCAGCAGCAAGGCCAACCCCAACGCCTGCAGGCAAAAGAGCAGCGCCGTGATGCTACCGCGTGGCAGTCGCTCGCCCAGCGGTGTGAAGATCAGCCGGCCGGGCAGCGCAAGGATGCCGATCGCGCCGGCCGCGCTGGCGGCAAATGCCGCGCCGAAGCCGCGATCGATGAGGTACGGCACGAGGTGCACGAAGATAGCCGCGCCGCCCAGCGCCTGCAAGAAAAACGCGGCCGTTAGCCACCAGAACGCTGGCTCGCGCAGCGCCGTGGTAAGCGGCAGTCCCTCGCGCTCGCCTAGCGCCGGCGGCTCGGTAGCGCCATCCGGGTAGAGGCCGTGGTCTTCGGGCCGGCGACGCAGCAGCAGCGCATGCGGAGGCACCGTCGCCAGCGCCAGGATCAGCGCCAGCGTCATCAGCGCGCCGCGCCAGCCCTGGCGTTGCACCAGCAGCTCGGCCAAAGGGATGTACACCACCGAAGCGAAACCGGCCACGAACGTCAGCAGCGTTAGGGCGCGGGCGCGCCCGCGCGCGAACCAGGCAGCGACGACCCAGAAGGCTGGATCGTAGAGTACGGCAGCCATCGCGACGCCGATCGCCGCCCAGGTAAGGTAGAAGAGCGGCAGCGAGCGCGTTCCCGCCCAGCAGAGCACGAGCGCCGCCGCCGCGCACGACCCGGCCGTCATCAACAGGCGCGGGCCGTGAGTGTCGAGCCAGCGGCCCGTTGCCAGGCCCGCCAGGCCGGAGATCACCAGCGCCAGCGAGAACGCGCCCGAGAGCGTCCCACGCGACCAGTCGAGGTCGCGCTGCATCGGCGTGATGAACACGGTAAAGCTATAGTAGAGCACGCCCCACGAGGTCAGCTCGGTGAACGAGAGCGCGCCGATCAGCACCCAGCCGTAGTACGGTCGGGCAAGGCGGAGCAGACGGGCGCGAACGCGCGGCAGCGCTGTCAACTGCATCGTCAGTCATGCTCTGCGGCGGAAACGTAAAAAACAGAATATACTCGCTGCGCGCGCCGTGCATCTATCTCCCGCTTTAAGGCGTACAGTAGGACTATGACGACGTTCGACACGCTGCAACGGCCCCTGCGTGACCTCCGCATCTCGGTGACAGACCGGTGCAACTTCCGCTGCGTCTACTGCATGCCGAAGGAGGTCTTCGGGGCGCGGTTTCGCTTCCTGCCACGCGCGGAGATCCTCTCCTTCGAGGAGATCGCACGGCTGGCACGCATCTTCGTCAGCCTTGGGGTCGAGAAGCTGCGCCTCACCGGCGGCGAGCCGCTGCTGCGCGCCGAGCTGGAGACGCTGGTAGCGATGCTCGCCGCGATCCCCGGCGTGCGCGACATCGCCCTGACCACCAACGGCTCGCTGCTGACGCCGGGGAAAGCGCGCGCCTTGAAAGAGGCGGGGCTAAGGCGCGTGACCGTGAGCCTCGATGCGCTCGATGATGCCACGTTCATGGCGATGAACGACGTTGGCTTTCCCGTTGCGCGCGTGCTGGAGGCGATGGACGCCGCCGAGGCAGTCGGTCTGACGCCGGTGAAGGTCGACATGGTGGTCAAGCGCGGCGCCAACGACGCTGCGATCCTGCCGATGGCCGCGCACTTCCGCGGCACAGGGCGCATCCTGCGCTTCATCGAGTACATGGACGTGGGTAACGCCAACGGCTGGCGGATGGAGGATGTTGTACCCGCTACCGAGATTCTCGAGCGGATCGATGCTGTCTGGCCGATCGAGCCGCTGCCTCCGAACTACCCGGGAGAAGTCGCGACGCGCTACCGCTACCGCGACGGTGCGGGCGAGATCGGCATCATCGCCTCGGTGACGCGGCCGTTCTGCAGGGGCTGCACGCGCGCACGCCTCTCCGCCGAAGGGCAGCTCTATACCTGCCTGTTCGGCACTATCGGCCACGATCTGCGGGCGCTGCTACGCGGCGGCGCCTCCGACGAAGAGATCCGCGCGGCGATTCAGCGCATCTGGAGCGCTCGCACGGATCGCTACTCCGAGCTGCGCTTTCTGGAGACGCCGCCCCCCGGCAAGAAGGTCGAGATGTCGCATATCGGCGGCTGAGCCGCTATCAGCGGCAAGCGCTTTTAGCCGCCATCCGGCGTGATGCCGAGGTCGCGCAGCAGCCCGGTCACTCGCGTGCGGATCTCGTCGCGAATACGGCGCACCTCGGGCAAGGAACGCCCTGCTGGATCGTCGACCTGCCAATCGAGGTAGCGCTTGCCAGGATAGATGGGACAGCTATCGCCGCAACCCATCGTGACGACGATATCAGCCTGAGCCACTGCCGCATCGCTCAGGCGTGTTGGATACCTCCTGCTTAGATCGATGCCCTCTTCAGCCATCGCTGCAACAACGACCGGATTGACGCTCTCGGCTGGCTGCGATCCCGCCGAGAGCACGCGCACACGCCCGCCACCCAGTTTTTCGGCCAGGGCGGCCGCTATTTGCGAGCGGCCAGCGTTGTGCACGCATGCAAAGAGGATCGTTGGGACGCTTTCGGCCATCGCTATGACTCCTCTCCGTGCCGGACGATCTGATACACGAGCGCGCCCAGGGCTGCACCCGCGATTGGCCCCAACCAGTACACCCACCAGGCCGTCCAGGTACTACTGGCCAGCGCCGGGCCGAACGAGCGGG
>Ga0209061_1001826_pt1 | contig 31412 bp, 28 predicted proteins | sample Coa_R1_10_FD_187157 | JGI IMG/M metagenome (GOLD analysis project Ga0209061, IMG submission 187157) | Surface soil microbial communities from Centralia Pennsylvania, which are recovering from an underground coalmine fire - Coalmine... | ecosystem: Environmental > Terrestrial > Soil >... | reverse complement strand
GGTCCGCCTGGGGCGAGTGGGCGCCGCTCGCGCGTAGTGGGTCCGCCTGGGGCGAGTGGGCGCCGCTCGCGCGTAGTGGGTCCGCCTGGGGCGAGTGGGCGCCGCTCGGGGTGCGTTTCTGGCCCCCTGCGCCAGAAAGCGACGCCAAGCTCATCTGCTCCGGTCGCCGGGGCGGGTGAGCTGCGAGCTCGCACGCCCAGGCGATGTTGGGAGCTGAGAAGGGTTGGCGCCGAGGCGATCAGGCGCTGAGAGGGACGCGCACAGGCAAGCGCTCGCGCGCTTCTAGAATCCGCTCGCGTGCCTCGACGCGTCGTGATCCTCGGCTCCACCGGCTCGATCGGCGTGCAGGCGCTGGACGTTGTCGCGCGCAGCGCTGGCGAGCTGCAGATCGTGGGACTGGCGGCGAACCGGCACTGGGAGAAGGTGCTCGAGCAGGCCTCGCGCTTCGGCGTGAGGCGCATCGCGCTCGCCGACCCCCACGCTGCGGCGCGCGCAGCCGAGGCGTGGACTGACGGCAAGGTGCTCAGTGGCCCCGACGGCCTCGTCGAGCTGATCGTCGGCTCGGGTTGCGAGATCGTCCTGAACGGGATCGTCGGCTCGGCCGGGCTGCTGCCGACGGTTGCAGCGCTGGGCGAGGGGATCGACGTCGCGCTCGCCAACAAGGAGTCGCTCGTCGTCGGCGGCGAGCTTGTGACCGCACTCGCCGAGGCGACCGGCGCGGCCATCATCCCGGTCGACTCCGAGCACTCAGCGCTGTTCCAGCTGATCTCCGCCGAGCAGGCGAGCACGGTCGAGCGGCTCGTGCTGACCGCCTCGGGAGGGCCGTTCCGGGGCCGGCGCCTGACCGAGCTTGAGGATGTCACGGTTGAGCAGGCCCTCGCGCACCCAACCTGGACAATGGGCGGCAAGATCACGATCGACTCCGCGACGCTGATGAACAAGGGGCTCGAAGTGATCGAGGCCCACCACCTGTTCGGCACCCCGTACGAGCGGATCGCCGTCGTCGTGCACCCCCAATCGATCGTGCACAGCATGATCCAGCTGTGCGACGGCGCGACGCTCGCACACCTCGGCTACCCGGACATGCGCGTGCCGATCGCCTACGCGCTGCTGCACCCCGAGCGGGGCGAGGTGCCGGTGCCTCCACTCGATCTGGTCGCCCTCGGTGCGCTGACCTTCGAGGCGCCGGACGAGGAGACGTTCCCCTGTCTGCGGCTGGCGCGGGAGGCGGGAATCGCCGGGGGCACCGCCCCGTGCACGCTCAACGCCGCCAACGAGGTTGCGGTGCATGCCTTCCTCCAGGGTAGGCTGCGCTTCACCGCGATCGCCGAGGTGATTGCGCATACCCTCGAGCAGCTGCCGCCGCAGCCGGTCCACTCGTTCGAGACCTTGACGAGCGCCGACAGCGCGGCTCGAGCGCTCGCAAGCGAGCTCGTAGCGGCGCGCGCCGTGGCTTGAACCGCGGATCCGCGCACCTGCCACACTCGCCGTTGACATGACCTACCTCTACACAGCCCTGGGCTTCATGGCCCTGATCGTGCTGCATGAGGCGGGCCATTTCGTGGCCGCCAAGGCGACCGGCATGCGCGTCGAGCGCTTCTCGCTGTTCTTTGGCAGGCCGCTCGTGGCCCTGCGGCGCGGCGAGACCGAGTACGGCGTCGGCTGGCTGCCGGCAGGGGGGTACGTGAAGATCACCGGGATGAACCCCCATGAGCGCCTCCCGGAGGAGGAGGAGCTCGAACAGCTCGAAGGAGAGCTCCGCGCACCGTCGGCTGGCGGCTCGGAGCCGGCCGCGGCGTCGGCGAGCGAAGCCCGAATCGCCGAGCTGCGCGAGCGGATCGCCGACATTCGCCGTCGCGCCTACTACAACCAGCCGGTCTGGAAGCGGATTGTCGTGATCCTTGCGGGCCCGGGCGTGAACCTGCTGATCGCGTTCGCGGTGCTGTTTGCGATCTTCTCCACGCACCCGATCTACCCGATCTCGACGACCGTCGGGGCGCTCGAGCGCGGGCAGCCGGCGAGCCGCTACCTACGCCCCGGAGACCGCATCGTCGCGGTCGACGGGCACCGCGACCCAACCTACCGTGAGGTTGAGCGCTTAGTCGATCAGCACCGTTGCGCGGGAGCCCAGGTGGGCGGCTGTCGGGCGGCGACGCCGGTGGCGATCACGGTCAGGCGCGACGGCCGCCTTGAGCGCTTCTCGATCCGCCCCCGCTACGACGCGCAGGTTGGGCGCATGCTGCTCGGCTTCGTGTTCGCTCAGCGCGCCAAGCAGCTGTCGGTCGCGGGGGCGGCGAGCTACAGCGGAAGCGAGATGTGGAGCGTCACCACCCGCACCGTCTCGGCGATCGCGCGCATCTTCGAGCCGAAGGAGCGTCGCCAGCTGCACTCGGTCGTCGGGGTGGTGGCGATCACCTCCCAAGAGTTCTCGTTCTCGGCGGTCGACGCGTTCTTCACGCTCGCGCTGATCTCGCTCGCGCTGGCGATCGTCAACCTGTTTCCGTTCCTGCCGCTCGATGGGGGCCATGTGTTCTGGGCGCTGGCGGAGAAGCTTCGCGGGCGGCGCATCTCATTCCAGACGATGGAGCGTGCGGGGATCGTCGGCTTCGCGCTGATCATCCTGCTGTTCGCGGTTGGCGTGAGCAATGACATCTCCACGCTCACCAGCGGTGGCTTCAACATCCGCTGAGGGGCGGGGTGGGGCTCAAGCCGCAGGGTTGCGAGGAGCGCCTCTCGCCCGTGGCGCCGCCGTCGCGGGCAGCGGCGAGGGCTGCGGGCTGCGGCGCCAGGGCAATCGAGCGACTACCGTTAGCCGTGTTCACACCGAGTGCACGGAGGAGACCCCATGGAGAGCACCGCGACGACCTCACCGCAGGCGCCGGCTCTGAGCGGGCGGGCGGTCGAGGCGCCGACGCTGGCCGAGGCATTGCGGCGGACGGCCGCCAACCACCCCGAGATCGTGGCCGTCCGCACCCCCGACGACGCCGTTTCGTTGACCTGGGCGCAGCTACTCGAGCGGGTCGAGCGGCTTGCGGGCGGACTTGCCTCGCTCGGCGTTCGCCGCGGCGAGACGGTTGCGCTGATGCTCTCGAATCGCCCCGAGTTCCACCTCTGCGACCATGCGACCGCCGCGCTCGGCGCCACCCCGTTCTCGGTCTACCTGACCTACCCGCCGGAGCAGATCCGCTACCTGCTGCGCGATGCCGGCTGCCGCGTGGCAGTCACCGAACAGGCGCGGCTGCAGGCGATCCTTGAAGCTCGAGAGGGAGTCGACTCGCTCGAGCACGTGATCGTCGTCGACGGCGCGGCGGCTCCCGGCACGCTCACGCTCGCCGAGGTCGAGGGAGCCAACCCCGGCTTTGATGCACGCGCGGCCGCGGCAGCGGTCGCCCCGGAGGACGTGCTCACGCTGATCTACACCTCCGGGACCACGGGACCGCCGAAGGGCGTGCAGCTCTCCCACCACAACGTGATGTCCGCTGCCAGGCAGATCGAGCAGATCATCACCTTCGAGCCGGGCATGCGCGTGATCTCGTGGCTGCCGGCGGCGCACATCGCGGAGCGCATGGCCCACCACTACATCCCGACGATTTACGCGGGCACGGTCACCTGCTGCCCCAACCCGAGCGAGATCGTCTCCTACCTGCCCCAGGTGCGCCCAAGCTGGTTCTTCGCGGTGCCGCGCGTCTGGGAGAAGCTCAAGGCGGGGCTCGAGGCGCTGCTCGCCGCCCAGCCCGCCGAGCAGCGCCGGCCGCTCGAGGAGGCGCTTCAGGCTTCGCTCGAACGGGTGCGCCTTCGCCAGCGCGGCGAGGCGGTGCCGGCGGAGCTCGAGCGTCGCGTCGAGCAGGCCGACCGCGAGCTGTTCGCAAACGTGCGCGCAATGCTCGGGCTCGATCAGCTCAAGGCGGTCAACGTCGGCGCGGCCCCGACGCCCGTCGAGGTGCTCGAGTTCTTCCACGCCCTTGGGATTGAGGTCGCGGAGCTGTGGGGCATGTCGGAGACCTGCGGCGCCGGCGCCTGCAACCGCCCCGGCCGGGTGAAGATCGGAACGGTGGGACCGCCCACGCCCGGAACCGAGATCAGGATCGCCGAGGACGGCGAGGTGCTGTTGCGCGCCGAGTACGTGATGGTGGGCTATCGCAACCAGCCCGAGCAGACCGCCGAGGCGCTGGACGCCGACGGCTGGCTGCACACCGGCGACATCGGCGAGCTCGACGAGGACGGCTACCTGAGGATCATCGATCGCAAGAAGGAGCTGATCATCAACGCCGCCGGCAAGAACATGTCGCCGGCGAATATCGAGGCTCAGCTCAAATCGGCCAGCCCGCTGATTGGGCAGGCGGTGGCGATCGGAGACGGACGCCCCTACAACGCTGCCCTGATCGTTCTCGACGCCGACTACGCCCCGCAGTGGGCCGCGCAGCAGGGGCTCGGCGAGCGCTCGCTGGAGGCGCTCGCCCACGAGCCCAAGGTCCACGAGGCGGTTGCCGCGGCGGTCGAGGAGGCCAACCGCCACCTCTCGCGCGTTGAGCAGATCAAGCGCTTCACGATCATCGAGGGGGACTGGCTGCCGGGCGGTGATGAGCTGACGCCGACGATGAAGCTCAAGCGTCGGCCGATCGCCGAGAAGTACGCGGCGCAGATCGAAGCGATGTACGCGGAATCCTAACCGCCGCCGGCGCCCGCGCCGTGCCCTCCCGCCGCGCTCCGCAGCGACTCCCACAGCAGCTCGACCGGGTGGCGAATCGGCAGCCGGTGACCGAGCTCGCGCAGGTGCCGGTCGAGCTGCGCGGCGCAGCCGGGGTTGGCGGCGGCGATCGCCTCGGCGCCGGTGGCGAGCAGCGCCCGCGCCTTGCGCCGGCCGAGGTCGGCGGCAGCGCGCGGCTGGAGGATGTTGTAGACGCCGGCGGAGCCACAGCAGATCTGCGGCTCGCTCGCAACCTCAAGCAGCTCGAGCCCGGGGATCCGCTCGAGCAGCTGTCGCGGCTGGGCGCGAATGCCCTGGGCGTGCTGGAGGTGGCAGGCATCATGGTAGGCGACTCGCAGCCCGAGCCGCCCACGTGGCGCCCGCGGCTCGATCGCCGCAAGCAGCTCGAGCACGTCGCGAACCCGCGCTGCGAACGCGCGCGCCTCGCCAGAGTCGAGCAGCTCCCCGTAACCCTTCATCGCCGCGCCGCAGCCGGCGGCGTTGACGACCACGTGGTCGACCTCCCCGAGCTGGGTGAAAGCCGCGATCGTCGCCCGTGCCCGTTCGAGTGCCCGCTCCTCCTCGCCCGCGTGCAGCTCAAGGGCACCACAGCAGGAGGGCAGCTGCGGCGCCAGCACCTCAAACCCCTCGGCAGCGAGCACGGCGATCGTGGCCCGGTGCACCTCGGGGAAGAACACCCGTTGCACGCAGCCGAGCAACAGGGCGACGCGACCGCGGCGCTCGCCACGCGGCGGGGTGCGCGCCGGAAAGGAGCTGCGCGTCGCGCGCACAGGGGTGCGGGGCGCCACCTTCGCCAAGACGGAGACGCGCTCGGGCAGCCGCTCGGCGCCAAGCCGCCGGGCGACCGCCAACAGCGGCGCGAGCGCGCGCAGCCTGTCAGGGTGGGGGAGCGTCTCGAACAGCAGCGCTCGCAACGCCCGCTCGCCGGGCGAGCGGGGATGATGGCGCTCGAGCTGGGGCCGTGTGCGCTCGAGCAGGCGGTCGTAGCGCACGCCCGAGGGGCAGGCGGGCACGCAGGCCAGGCACCCCAGGCAGCTGTCGAAGTGGCGCACGATCTCATCCGAGATCGCCGCATCCCCGCGCAGCAGCTCGTCGATCAACACGATCCGACCCCGCGGCGAGTCGGCCTCCTCGCCCCAGAGCGCGTACGTCGGGCAGGCGTCGAGGCAGAAGCCGCAGTGCACGCAGTCATCGAGCACCTCCGCCTCCGGCGGGCGATGGGAGTCGAATGCGCCGAACGTCGCCTGAGCCATGGCGCGCTCAGATGCCGCCGACGAAGACGCCGGGGTTGCATGCGCCGGCCGGGTCGAAGCGGCGCTTGATCTGCCGCATCAGCTCAAGCGCTCGTGGCTCGGGAGCGCCCCAGACCTGCTCGGGCGAGACACGTAGCTCGGGTGGGGCGTCGAGCAGCACCGGATGCGCGCGCGCAGGCAATGAGCGCAATAGCTCGGGCAGCGCGGCGGGAGCGCAGTCGAGGTAGAAGGCACCGACCCCCCCGCGGCCGACGAGCGTCCCGCGCGCGGCATCCGCCGCGGCGATGATCGCCGGAAGCTCGCTCGCGCGCGCCCCGACGCGCACGAGCGCGCCTGCGTGGGTGCGCTGCCCGGCGCGCTGGGCCGCCCACAGCGGCTCATCCTCGGTGATCGCCTCGACCTCCTGTAGCCCACGCTCGCGCATCAACGCGGCGACCCGGTCGGCTCGTCGCCGCGCCTTGGCCCCCGCCACCTGGGCGAGCACAGCGCCTCGTCCCCCGCTCCAGGCGACGTCGAGCGCTTCGAGCTCTAAGGGCGCGGCGCTCAACGCCAACACGACCTCAACCAGCCGACCGGGATCGGCGGCGACGCCGCGGGCGCTCACCTGCGCCTCCGGCAGCGGATGCAGACGCACGCTGACCGAGAGGATCAGGCCGAGCGTGCCGAACGCGCCGGTGAACAGCTTCGCGAGGTCGTAGCCGGCGACGTTCTTGATCACCTTGCCACCGGCGCGCGCGATCGTGCCGTCGCTGAGAGCCACCGTGATGCCAAGGATCAGATCGCGAGGCGCCCCGTAGCGATGGCGCAGCGGGCCCGCGTCGCCGGTCGCAAACACCCCACCGATCGTGGCGCCACCGTCAGGCGGGTCGAGCGCCAGCCGCTGGCCGGCCGCCGCCAGCTGCGCCTGGGCGCGCGCCAACGGCACGCCGGCTTCGAAGATCGCGGTCAGGTCGCCCACGTTGTGCTCAAGCGTGCGGTTGAGGCGCCCCACGTCGAGCTCGACCCAGTCGCCGTCGACCGCGACCCCCCAACCGAGCTTGGTCCCGCCACCGCGAAAGCGCACGCGCCCGCCCGCGGCCGCGGCCTCGGCAAGCATCACGGCGGCCTCCTGCGCGCTCGCGGGCGTAAGCACCTTGGTGGCTCCGGCTAAGAGCGCCATCCCTAGCTCACCTCGGCAGGGTCATCGCTTAGAAGCGCACCGCCACGCCCTCGCGTTCGAGGGGGTGCTCGCGGAAGGGGCCCGGAACCTCGCCGCACAAACGCGGCGTCGGCATCACCTTGCCGGGGTTGGCGAGTCCGACCGGGTCGAAGGCGCAGCGCAGCCGGTGGAACGCGTCGAGGTCAGGCTCGGCGAACATCGTCGGCATGTAGGCCTTCTTATCGACCCCAACGCCATGCTCGCCGGTGATCGAGCCGCCTGCCTCCACGCAGCTTTTGATGATCTCCCCGGCGAGCCGCTCCGCGCGCTCGGCCTCCCCCGGCCGCGAGGAGTCGTAGCAGACGAGGGGGTGCAGGTTCCCGTCGCCGGCGTGGAACACGTTCGCGACCTGCAGCCCGTAGGCCGCGGCGAGCTGGTCGATCCGCTCGAGCACCTCGGCCAGGCGCGTGCGCGGGATCACCCCGTCCTGCACGAAGTAGGCCGGCGCGACCCTTCCCATCGCGCCGAACGCGGCCTTGCGAGTCTTCCAGATCAGCTCCCGCTCAGCTGCGTCGAGCGCAACGCGCAGGTCAAGCGCGCCGGCGCGCGCGCACAGCGTCGCGACCTGCTCGAAGCGCTGACGGCACTCCTCGCGCGGGCCGTCGAGCTCGACCAGCAGCGCCGCGCCGGCGTCGAGCCTGTAGCCGGCGCCGGTCGCCTGCTCAGCGGCGCGAATCGAGAGGCGGTCCATCATCTCGATCGCGCCGGGCACGATCCCGGCCGCGACGATCGCCGAGACCGCCTGGCCAGCCGATGCGGTGTCCTCGAAGAAGGCGACCAGCGTGCGCACGCTCTCGGGCGCAGGCACCACGCGCAGCTCGATCGCGGTCGCCACCCCAAGCGTCCCCTCCGAGCCCACGAATGCCCCCAGCAGGTCGTAGCCGGGCGCGTCGCGCTCGAAGCGCGCCTCGGAACCATCGCTGAGCACGACATCGAGCGCCGTCACGTAGTTGGTGGTGAAGCCGTACTTGAAGCAGTGCGCGCCTCCCGAGTTCTCGGCGATGTTGCCGCCGATCGAGCAAACCAGCTGGCTCGACGGGTCAGGCGGGTAGAAGTGGCTTGGGGCGACCGCCCGCGAGACGGCAAGGTTGGTGACTCCCGGCTCGACGACCACCCGGGAGTTGCGCAGGTCGACCTCGAGGATCCGTCGCATCCGCGCGAGCACGATGAGGATCCCGTCGGCGAGCGGCAGCGCCCCGCCCGACAGGCCGGTTCCTGAGCCGCGGGCCACCCAGGGGACGCCAGCCTCAAAGCAGGCTCGCACGACCGCGCGCACCTGCGCCGCGGTCCCCGGCAGCACCGCCGCCAGCGGACGCTGGCGGTACTGGGCGAGGCCGTCGGACTGGTAGGGGGCGAGGGCGTGCGGATGGGTGTGGACGTGCTCCGACCCGCAGATCTCCTGCAGGTGCGCGATCAGCTGCGCTGCGCCCGGCATCTCTCTGGCGCAAGTATCGCGCACAGCCCACGCGTCCCCGCGGCTGGCCGCGGAGGTGCACGATGTGAGGGGCCGGGGCCGGGACTCGGGTTGCGCTTCACGGCACGAGGCAGGTGCGCGTGGCGCCCCGGGAGGCGGGATTACGGTCCGCCGAGGTCGGTCCCGATCATCCCGGGAGCATGCCCCGGCGGGGCCGCCGGCCCCGATCACTAGACTTCGAGGAGCAATGGCGTCGAAGGTCCAGATCAACGTCGGTGGCGTTCCGATCGGTGGGGGCGCGCCGGTCGCCGTCCAAACCATGACCAAGACCGAGACGGCGGACGTGCGCGCCACGCTTGAGCAGATCAGGCGGGTCGCGGCCGCCGGGGCCGACCTCGTGCGCGTCGCGGTGCCGCGGGAGAAGGATGCCGAGGCGCTGAAGACGATCGTCCGCTCCTCGCCGATCCCGGTGATCGCCGACATTCACTTCAACTACACGCTGGCGCTGAAGGCGCTCGATGCGGGGGCGCATTGCGTGCGTCTCAACCCCGGGAACATCGGCGGCCCCGACAAGGTGGCCCAGGTGGTGGCGCGGGCCAAGGAGCTCGGCCGGCCGCTGCGGATTGGCGTCAACTCCGGCTCGCTGCCCAAGCACTTGCACGAGCTTGAGTTCTCAAACCCGGTGGAGGCGCTCGTGCGCGCTGCGGTTGAGTTCGTCGAGCTGATGGAGCGGCTCGACTTCCGCAACTTCAAGGTGTCGATGAAGTCGACGAGCGTGCCCAACACGATCGCGTCCAACCGGCTGCTGGCGGAGAAGATTCCCTACCCGCTGCACTTGGGGATCACCGAAGCGGGCACCAAATGGTCGGGATCGATCAAGTCGGCGGTCGGCCTGGGCACGCTGCTGGCCGATGGGATCGGCGACACGATCCGGATCTCGCTTTCGACCTTCCACGCTGAGGAGGAGGTCAAGGTGGGCTGGGAGATCCTCAAGGCGCTCAAGCTCCGTCAGCGCGGGCCGGTTTTGATCGCGTGCCCGACCTGCGGTCGGCTGCAGTTTGACATGGACACGGTCGTGGCGGAGATCGAGCAACGGCTCCAGGCCTACGATGATCCGATCGAGGTATCCGTGCTCGGGTGCGCGGTGAACGGCATCGGCGAAGCGCGCCACGCCGATTTTGGGATCACCGGCGCAAAGGATTCGGCGATGATCTTCTCCCGGGGCGAGCCGCTCAAGAAGGTGCCCACGGAGCGGCTGGTCGACGAGCTGTTCGCCGAGATCGACCGCTACTACGCCGCAGGCAAGCGCGTGATCCGCGACGAGGCCTCGGCGGCGGAGGCGCGGGCCTGGCTGTCCGAGAACGAGGACGAGAGCGCGATGACCCCCGAGCGGATGGCGGCGCTCGAAGCGCAGGCAGCGACGCGCGAGAGCGGGGGGGACGGGGCCCACCCCGCGGTCCGCCTCGACGAGTCCGTCTCACCGGTCGCCGGACGGCGCTTCACGCGCGTCTGAGCCAGCTTCAGAGCGGCGCTTCACGCGCTCTTTCGCACGCTCTCGGTCCTTCGCACGCTCTCGGTCCTTCCGCGGCACAGGACCTTGACCGCCCGCGCCTCCAGGCGGCGCATCAGCCGCCCGCGGCCTGGAGCATCAGCCGCCCGCGGCCTGGAACCCCTCCGCCACCTTAGCCCAGTTGACCACGTTCCAGACCGCGTCGATGTAGTCCGGACGGCGGTTCTGGTACTTCAGGTAGTACGCGTGCTCCCAGACATCGATTCCAAACAGCGGCGTCTTGCCGTCTGAGATGGGGTTGTCCTGGTTTGCGGTCGAGACGACCGCGAGCCCGCCATCGTCGTAGACAAGCCACGCCCAGCCGGAGCCGAACTGGTTGACGCCCGCATCCTTCAGCTTCGCCTTGAACTGCTCGAACGACCCGAAGGCGGAGTCGATCGCCGCGGCCAGGGCGCCCTCCGGCTCGCCGCCCCCGTTCGGCGACAGCCACTCCCAGAACAGGGAGTGGTTGTAGTGGCCGCCGCCGTGGTTCTGAACGGTGCGACGCTTCTCCTCCGGGACGGCCATCAGGTCGGCGAGGATCTCCGAGATCGGCTTGTCCTCGAGCCCGGTTCCCTGCAGCGCCTGGTTGACGCGATCGACATAGGACTGATGGTGCTTGTCATGGTGGATGCGCATCGTCATCTCGTCGATGTACGGCTCCAGCGCGTTGTAGTCGTAGGGGAGCGGCGGGACTTCGTAGGCCATGACGAATCTCCTTCGATTGCGCTACCGGGACCAGACGTTCTATAGCAGACGTTGTGCGGGCCCGCAGAGGAGTCCGGCTCTTGGCCGCGCTCCTCCCTGGGATCGGGTGCGCGCGGCGTTCGATCGGTGGCCATCGCCCGTCGCCCGGATACGCTTCGCGCAACCGTGACGCGACTATCGCAGTACTTCCTGCCCACCGAGCGAGAGCCTCCCGCCGACGCCGAGGCGATCTCGCACCGGCTGATGGTCCGCGCTGGGCTGATCCGCCAGGTTGGCTCCGGTCTGTGGACGTGGCTGCCCGCCGGCTGGCGGGTGCAGCAGAAGATCCTCCGGATCGTGCGCGAGGAGATGGATGGGATCGGTGGCCAGGAGATGCTGATGCCGCTCCTGCAGCCCGCCGAGCTGTGGCGACGCTCGGGCCGCTACGGGATCCCCGAGCTGTTCAAGCTCGAGGACCGCCGCGGCGCCGAGCTGGTCCTGGCGATGACCCATGAGGAGGTCATCACCACCCATGTTGCGCAGGCTGTGCGCTCCTATCGCGACCTGCCGCTGATCCTCTACCACATCCAGGTGAAGGAGCGCGATGAGCCGCGCCCCCGCGCAGGCGTGCTGCGCACGCGAGAGTTCCTGATGAAGGACTCCTACACCTTCGACCGCGACCCCGAGGGGCTGGAGGAGCGCTACCAGCTGCACGTGGGTGCCTACGACCGCATCTGCGATCGGATCGGGATCGAGTGGTATCGGTGCGAGGGCGACGTTGGGATCATGGGAGGGCTGGGCGCCCATGAGTACATGGCGCCGTGCGGTGCGGGCGAAAACGAGGTCGCGATCGCGCCCGGCTACGCGGCGAACGTGGAGGTGGCCCGCGCAAGCGCTCAGCCGGTCGAGCTGCCGCCGCCGCTGCCCGCGCCCGAGGAGGTGCCGACGCCCGGAATGGTGACGATCGACGCGGTCGCGCGGGGGCTGGGCATCCCTCCGGGGGCCCTGCTCAAGGCCTACCCGGTGGTGCTGGACGGCGGCGAGATGCGGCTCGTGATGCTGCGCGGCGACCATCGCGTCAACGAGGTCAAGCTGCGCGCAGCCCTGGGCCGCGAGTTTCGTCCTGCGAGGCCGGAGGAGGTGGCCGAGCGGCTCGGCCCACCCGGCTTCATCGGGCCGGTCGGAGCCTCGCTGCCGATCCTGCTGGACGAGGCGGTCGCCACGGATGGGCAGAGCTCCTATGTGACGGGGGCCAATCGCCCAGACGCGCATCTGCGCGGCGTCCAGCCGGGTCGGGATTTCCCGTTCGAGCGGGCCGACATCCGCACCGTCGCACCGGGGGATACGGTGCACGGCGCCGCGATCCGGATCGAGCCGGCGATCGAGGTCGGCAACATCTTCAAGCTCGGCACCCGCTACTCGGAGGCCTTGGGCGCCACCTACTTGGATGCCGCCGGGCGGGAGCGGCCGATCTGGATGGGCTGCTACGGCTTTGGCCCGGCGCGCGCGGCAGCCGCGGCTGTCGAGCAGCACGCCGACGAGCGTGGGATCGCCTGGCCGCGCGCGATCGCTCCGTTCGACGTCGAGCTGGTCTCGCTCGCCAAGCCGGGCAGCGATGAGGAGGCCTACGCCGAGCGCCTGTACGCGGAGCTGCGCGAGCTGGGGCTCGAGGTCCTCTACGACGAGCGCGCCGCGGGCGCGGGGGAGAAGTTTGCGGATGCCGAGCTGCTCGGGTGCCCGCTGCGCGCCACGGTCGGCCGGCGGACGCTCGCCGCCGGGCTCGAGGTGCAACCCAGGCGCCGCCTCGACGAGCGCCACACCGTGCCGCTTGAGGACGCTGCCCGGCAGGTGGCCGAGTTGTGGCGCTCGCTGCCCTGAGCGAGAGGCAGCGAGCGCCAACCCCGGAACGGCTAACGTCAGCGCGTGTTGCCGTTGAGCAAGCGCCGGCTCTTCGGGCTCGATCGATCGGGACCGGCTCCGCCCCAGACGCTCGCCGGGCAGCCGCTGCGGCCCTGGACGATCCCCAACGCGATTGGGTTCATCCGCCTCGCCTTGATCCCGCTGTTCCTGGTGCTCGAGCTGTCCAGCCCCAACGGCCATGACGCCCTCGCGGCAGCGGTGTTTGCGGCGATCGGATGGGGCGACTACCTCGACGGGTTCGCGGCCCGGCTGACCGGCCAGTACAGCCGTCTCGGTGCGCTGCTTGATCCGGCGGTCGATCGGCTGCTGGCGATCGCCGGGATGGCCGTCTGCTTTGACTTCTCGCTGCTGCCGCGGTGGGCGCTGATCGTGGTGATGGCCCGCGAGGCGCTCATGCTCGCCCTCAGCCGCTACGGGCTCTCGCGCGGGATCGAGCTGCGGATCAACTGGCCCGGGCGGCTCGGGGTCGCGCCGATCCTCGGTGCGCCGTTCTTCGCGATCATCGGCCTGCGCCTCGTCGGCGCGATCATGCTCTACGTGGGGATGGCGCTGACGCTGAGCGCCACCGCCCTGTACATCCGCTCCGGCCTCGCCCAGGCGCAGGCGGCGAAAGCCTCAAGCTCAGATTGAACTTCGGGGTGCAGGACCCCTATACTCGCTGCTCACAGGCCATATCGAGTGCAGGACGGGGGTGCCAGGACAAATGGAGACGTTTCCGGATCTCGGCTCGCTCAGCGACGAGGAGCTCAAGCAGCTGATCAAGCAGCTCACCGACGAGGAGCGGGAGATCTCCTACCAGCGGCGGATCCTGCACGGCAAGATCGACATCCTCCGCGCCGAGCTGGTCAACCGGCTGCGCAAGAAGGACGAGGGTGGCGAGCTTGTGATCACGGGCGCCGACGTCCAGCAGCTGACGGACATCCTCGCCGGTCGCGTACCGATCCCCGAGGGCGACTGAGACGGCGGAGCGGCGCGTGGCGCAGCACTGTCCCGAGTGCGGCTTCGCCAACGCTGACGGAGCAAACTACTGCCAGCGCTGCGGAGCCTTCCTGCTCACCAGCGAGGCGCCAGCTACCGCTACGACCGCAAGCTATCGCGTCGGCGAGACCGGCGAGATCGAGGAGCTCGACTTATCCAAGGTAGTCTCCCGCGGAGCGGCGCTCGTGATCCGCGCCGGCGGCGGCCGCGCCGGCGAGGTGTTCCCGTTGCACGGCGAGCGGATGACGATCGGCCGGCGGCCCGACAGCGACATCTTCCTCGATGACATCACCGTCTCGCGCGACCACGCGGTGATCGTCGAGCGCGGCGACGACTACTACCTGGACGACTGCGGCTCCCTCAACGGCACCTACGTCAACCGCCAGCGGATCGAATCGCACCGGCTCGAGGATGGCGACGAGCTGCAGATCGGCAAGTACAAGCTCGCGTTCCTCAGGAGCTAGCGGTGTCGCAGGCGGACACGGGAAGGGCCACGCTCCCGCTCGCCGATGCGAGCGATCAACGGGACCGTCAGCCGCGGCAGAAGGCCGTCACCATCGGTGCCGTGTGCAAGGCGCTCGAGGCCGAGTTCCCCGACATCACGATCTCGAAGATCCGCTACCTCGAGGATCAGAAGCTGCTCTCGCCGCGCCGGACCCCGGGCGGCTACAGGCTCTACACGCAGAGCGACATCCAGCGCCTGCGCACGATCTTGCGCCTCCAGCGCGATGAGTTCCTGCCGCTGCGCGTGATCCGCCAGGAGCTCGCCAGCGGCCGCGCCGAGCGCGAGCTCGGCAGCGGGCCCCTCGACAACCGTTCGCTGCGTCGGGTGAGCGTGAGTCGCACCCCGGGGGCGCTCTACTCGCTGGAGGAGGTGGCGGAGGACACGGGCGCGGATCGGAGACTGATCTCCGAGCTGGTCGAGTTCGGCGTGATCAAGGGCGAGCTGCGCGCCGGCACTCGCTACTTCGATGAGACCGAGCGCGAGATCGTGCGGGCGGTTGCCGAGCTTGCCCGCTACGGCGTCGGGGGGCGGAACCTGCGCGTATTCCGCTCCTCCGCCGACCGCGAGGCGCAGCTGCTGCAGAGCATCCTCGCGCCGGCGCTGCGCTCGCACAACCCAGAGCGGCGCCGGGAGGCGATCGAGACGCTCGAGAACCTCGCCTCGGTCACCACCCACCTGAAGCATCTGCTGCTGATCCGCGATCTACGCAAGATCGCCTCCTGATGGCCAGGGAGGAGTCCTCGGGCGCGGCGATCGACCTGCGCGCGCACGTGCGCGACATCCCCGACTTCCCACGGCCGGGAATCGTCTTCAAGGACATCACGCCGCTTTTGCTGAGCGCGCCGGCGCTCGACGCTGCCGTCTCGCGGCTGACGCAGTTCGCACGGCCGCTCGAGGTCGACTTCGTGATCGCCGCCGAGGCGCGCGGCTTCATCCTTGGCGGAGCGCTGGCACGCGCGCTCGGCGCCGGCTTCGTCCCGGCGCGCAAGCCGGGCAAGCTGCCGTCCGAGACGGTCAGTGCGGAGTATGCGCTCGAATACGGGATCGACGCGCTTGAGGTCCACGCTGATGCGCTTGCCGGCGGCGCGCGGGTGCTGATCCACGATGACCTGCTCGCGACTGGCGGCACCGCGCAGGCCCTTTGCGACCTTGTGCGCCGCCTCGGCTGCGAGATCGTCGCCTGCGCGTTTCTGATCGAGCTGAGCTTCCTCGGCGGCCGCCAGCGCCTGGCGCCGATCCACGTCCACTCGCTGGTCCGCTACGACAGCTGAGGCTGGTTGGCAAGGGCCCGTCGCAGCCGCACGATCTGCGCGCCACAGTGGGAGCTCTGGGCGCTGATCTCAGATCCCCTGCAGCGGCCACGCTGGTGGCCGCGGGTGGCGCGTGTCGAGGGGGTCACCGAGCGCAGCTTCACCGAGGTGTACGTGTCGCGAGGCGGCCGGCCGGTGCGGATGGACTTCGAGCTGCTTGCGCTGCGCGAGCCTGAGCACTGCGCCTGGGAGCAGCAGCTGAGCGGCACGCCGTTCGATCGCTTTCTGACCCACTCCCGCATCGAGGCGTGGCTCGAGCGGCGGTCGCAGGGTACGCGGGTGACGCTCGAGCTGCGCCAGGCTCCGCGGGGGCTCGCGCGCCTCGGGGGCGGGCTGCTGTTCCGCCGGGCCGCCGGGCGGAGGCTCAGCGAGGCGCTCGAGGGGCTCGCGCGCATCGCCGGTGGCAGCGCTGGCGCAGATCGCCCGTGACCCGCAAGCGCCGCCTCTTTGCCCTCTCCTCCCGCGGGCACTCAGGCGAAGATGAGGGTCGAGGCTGACGTCCGGGCCGGCTCGGTCTGCGGGTCTCCTCCCGCGGGCACTCAGGCGAAGATGAGGGTCGAGGCTGACGTCCGGGCCGGCTCGGTCTGCGGGTCTCCTCCCGCGGGCGCTCAGGCGAAGATGAGGGTGCCTCGCAGCACGACCCGCCCGGGCTTGGACGGGTTTGCGGAGGTCTCAAGGGAGACGACCAGCTGCTTCCACTCGCTCAGGTGCGCGCCGATCGCCGACGGTAATCCGCCGGCTGTCTCAAGCCGCCCGTTCCGCTTGACCGGTGGCTTGACAAAGCCGAGCCGGTAGTAGCCGCCGGCGGCGTTGGCGAGCCAGACGGCGTAGAAATTGTGCGCGCTGTTCGCCGGCACGCCGGTCGCCACCAGCACGATCGCGAGCTTGCCCGCTTCCCGGATCACCTCCGCGGCGCCCGCCGCCCTCGAGCCGCGCGGCGCGCTCAGCCTGGCCGCCGCGACCTCCTGGGGGCCGTCGGCGGCCGCGCCGGTGGCACTGCGGGCGCTGGCGGCGGGAGCCGCAGTCGAGCGCTTGTTGGCTGCAAGCGTTTGGTGGGGGTGTCCGCCCGATCCGGGGAAGACGACGAGGACGAGCGCCAGCACGATCGCCGCAATCGCAGCAATCGCCGCTGAAGCAAGCAGGATCGCCCCGCCGCGGCGCGAGCTCGGGCGCCAACGGATTCCGGCGGCGAGCCCCTCCTCAGCGCCACCCGCCGACAAGGGCCGCGGAAGTTCGTTTGCGCCGGCGGCGACGGCGCGCGCGGGGGAGCGCCGGCCGGTCGCAGCCGGAATCTCAGGAAGCGGAGCGGTTGCGAGCGACGCCAGCTCGGCCGCCACCACCCGGGCCCAGGCGCGGTCTGCCGGGGAGGTTGCGATCTGCTCGCGCACGCGCCTGGCGGCCTTCGCGGGGAGCTGGGCGAGGAGGTACTCGCCGATCAGCGCACGATGCTCGCCAGAGGGTCCCGTCTGCGGGCCGAGCGCATCGAGCGCTGCGAGCGCCCGACTCCGCACGGCGGCACGATCGAGCGAGAGCAATCGCGCGATCGCTTCGAAGCTCTGCCCGCGCCGCAGCACGAGCTCGAGCACCGCGCGCTGGTCGGGGGGAAGGCTATCGACGCTTGCCACTGGTCCGCCAGCGTAGAAGAGAGGGGCGCCCGATGCGCCGGTTGCCAGCTGGCGGTGGCGCGCAGGAAACTTCGCGCGGGGAGCGACCACCGCCGAGGGTTGGATCCGCCGCGCACCAAGGCCCCTGCGAAGACGACCACCGCCAAGGGGTTGGATCACCTCGCACGGGCTCCCGGTTATCGTGGTGGGCGTGTCCGATATCTCACCTGCACGGATCGCCCAGGACGGCTTCGAGGGCCTTTGCGGGTTTGAGATCGTCGAGCTCTCCGAGGACAAGGCGCACGCCATGCTGCCGGCGCGCAAGGAGCTTGCGGACGGGGCAGGCGCTCTCCATCCCGGTGCTCTCACCGCGCTCGCCCAAAGCCTCGCACGGCGTGCCACCGCCGCCGCGCTGCCGGCCGCGCTCGCGGTTGAGACGCTCGCCAACCAGACGAGCTTCCTGCGCCCGCTCGCCCGCGGCTCCGCGCACGCGCGCGCCTCGCGAAAGCACCGTGGGCGCCGTACCTGGGTCTGGGAGGTCGAGGTGAGCGACGATTGCGGAGAGCTGTGCGCGCTCAGCAGGGTGACGGTCGCCCTCGGCGAGGCTCCTGCGCGCCGGCCAGACGCCGAACACTGAGCGCTACGCGCGAGCGGTCCGTCGCGGTCGCCGCTGCACCCGCGCGCCTCCGCTCAGCCGCCCCGCGCGGCTCCTCGTCCCAACCAGGCGTCAATGAAGGCACGCAGCGCCGGATCCGCGGCGCTGCGCACCGCGAGAAGGCGCGTCCAGGCGGCGGCGAGCAGCCCGGTCGTCCCCGGCCGGCGCGCCAGGACCACCGCCTCGCCGGCGGCGGCAAGACCCGGCGAGAAGGGGCCCGCGAGAGCACGCGCCAGCGCGCTCAGACCCCTCGGCGGCTTTCGGGCGCCGTAGAAGATGACCACATCGCCCGCGGCGAGCGCGGTCAGGAGCTGATTGTCGGTCAGCCGGGCCCGATCGCGTCGAATCGGCGCGAAGCGATGCGGGCCGCTCGTCGGCGGGTTGGAGTCATAGCGCGGGGCAGGCGCCCCCGCCGCGAGCAGCACGTCGCCCTGGTCGGTGAAAGCTCGCCCGAGCTGGCTCGGCTGCGGTGCGATGGTCGCGCGGTCGTGTGCTGTGAAGTAACCGGACGCGAGCACGATCAGCAGGATCGAGAGCGCCAGCGAGGCGAGTGCAACTGCCCCGCGCTCGAGCCAGCGCATCGCTTGCCGGCGGCGGTTGCCGCGAGCGCCGCGCGGTTCGGACGCGTTGGCGTCCCGCCGCTCTGCAAGCCCTCCCCTCACCTTGCCGGCTCGGTCGCGAGTCGGGACATGTGACGGTCGCTCCGGTGGTCGTGGATGCGCGCGGCACGCGCAAGCGCCGTGATCTCCTCGCGCAGCTTCCCCGCCAGGAGCTCGAGGTCAGCTAGCGCATCGTAGTCGCCGACAAGCCCGAAGTCGATGCGCCCGTCATAGCTGATGATCGCAACGCCCAGCGCAGTGTTCTCGGCAAGCGGCACCAGCGGGTAGATCGCGAGCATCCGATGGCCCGCCAGATAGAGCGGAACCTGCGGGCCCGGCACGTTCGTGACGACCAGGTTGAAGAACCGCTGGCGGGCCTGAAGGCGCATCGCCTGCGCAATCATCGTTGGCGGCGCGAACCCGCTTAGTGCCGTCAGCACCTGCGCGCCGACCGCCTGGCCCGACTCCTTGATCTCGCTCATCGCCGCGCTGATCTGGGCAAGGCGCGCCACCGGATCGCGCACGCCGACCGGCAGCGGCGCCCACATCGCCGCGACACGGTTGCCGAGCGCGCCGCGCTCGGCGTCGACCCGCACCGAGACCGGCACGAGGGCCTTCAACACGAGCTCTCCCGTGAGGTGGCCGTGGTGGCGCAGATACCGCCCGAGAGCCCCGGCGACCGCGGTTAGAACGACATCATTGACGGTCGCGTGCGACCGGCCGCGCGTGGCCACCGCCTCGCCGAGCCGATCCCTGATCGCCTTGAACGTCCGCAGCTCCGCGTGCACCCAGGCAAAGCGCCGGTGCGGACCGATGCGGACGTTGAAGGGAGAGGGGGGCGCAGGTGCGAGTCCGGCAAGCGTCAGCGCGCCAAGGCCGCCGAGCGCGCCCAGTGCGCGCTCCGCTGCCCTGCGCGGGTGCCGCAGGGCGCCACGGAGGGCGCGCAGCAGCTCGCCGGGGGCAGCGGCGCGGTCGATCAGCGCATCCGCCAGGAGCTGCGCCCCCGTTGGCAGCGGACGCGGCACCCATTCGCCATCCGGGGGCGCAAGCGGCACCGGCCCCGGCGAGGTATCGAACATCACCGACATCACGTCGACGCCAGAGATTCCGTCGATCAGGGCGTGGTGCGTCTTCGTGATGAGCGCGAAGCACCCATCGCGAAGGCCCTCGACGAGCCAGATCTCCCAAAGCGGCCGGGAGCGGTCGAGCGCCTGCGAGAAGACGCGGCCGGCGAGGCGCTTGAGCTGCTCCTCGTCGCCAGGCCGCGGCAGCGCCGTGTGGCGCACGTGATAGCCGACGTTGAAATGCGGATCGTCGGCCCACGCCGGCCGCCCCTGGCCGCACGGCACGAAGGCGAGCCTCTGGCGGTAACGGGGGACGAGGTGCAGGCGGGCGGTGATTGCCTCGAGAAGCTGCCTGTAGCTGGGGGCCGGTCCGGCAAAGATCATGCACGCCCCAACGTGCATGTGCGCCGGTCCGCTGTCCTCGAGTGCAAGGAACCAGCTGTCGAGGGCGCTGAGCCGGTCGCGCCTGGCCACGCGCTGATTCTGACAGGACGGTAGGCCACCGACGGCGTCTTCGGCGAGCTGTAGGCTGCGCGCGATGGTCGACAGCGGGCGCCGCGTGATCGCCCACCTCGACTGCGACTCGTTCTACGCAAGCGTCGAGCTGCTGCGCCGCCCGGAGCTCCGCGGGCGTCCGGTGATCGTGGCCGGCAACGGTCCCCGCGCGGTTGTCACCACGGCCAGCTACGAGGCTCGGCGGTTCGGGGTTCACTCGGCGATGCCGGCCTCACGGGCGCGCCGCCTCTGTCCACACGGCGTGTTCATCGCTCCGGATTTCGCGGCCTACCGGGAGAAGTCGCGCGAGCTGTGGGGCCTGGTGCGCGAGCGCCTGCCCTGCCCGATGCAGCTCGTCTCGCTCGACGAGGCCTACCTCGACGTGAGCGCGCTAAAGCACCCACTCGCGCAGCTGCGAGCACTGGTCGCGGAGCTGCGAGAGCGCACCGGGATCAACGTCTCGGTCGGGGTCGGCCCCTCCCGCCTGGTTGCCAAGACCGCCAGCGACTGGCGCAAGCCGGCCTGCTTCGCGGTTCTCTCCCGCGAGCAGGCATGCGAGGTGTTCGCCTCCTCGCCCCCGCGGATCCTGCAGGGGATCGGTCCGAAGACGGCGGGGCGCCTGCAGGAGCTGGGGATCGAGACGGTCGCGCAGCTTCGCGAAGCCGACGAGGCGCGGCTTGCGGCGGTGTTCGGACCCCGGTTGGGACGGTGGCTGGTGCGGCGCGCGCACTTTGAGGACGACTCCCCGGTCGAAGCCGAGCGCATCGCGAAAAGCCGCTCGGCCGAGATCACCTTCGACGCCGACGTGAGCGAGCTCTCGATCCTCGAGGAGACCATCTGCCGCCTCGCCGACGAGGTCTGCGCGGGCCTGCGCCGCCGCGGCAGCGGGGGGCGGACGGTCGCGATCAAGCTGCGCTACGACGATTGGACGACCGTGACCCGCTCGCGCACGATCGCCGAGCCGACCGACGACGCCGTCCGCATCCGTGGGCTGGCGCTTGCGCTTCTGCGCGAGCACCCGCCGCCGCGGCCGGTGCGGCTGGTCGGGGTGCGGGTCGCCTCCCTGCTCGAGATGGCCGGCAGCGGCTGTGCGGCGCAGCTGCAGCTCGCGCTCTGAGCTCCGCCGCGCGATCCCGGCGCCTCGCTGCCTGCAGCGCACGGCGCGGCTCGGCGGCGAGGCTCTGCTGCGAGGATCAGCTGTGAGCGGCGCAGGCCTTCGACGCGCGGCCGCGCGTCGCGTGGGACCTCAGTAGAGGGCGGCGGCGAGCCGGCGACGTGCCTCGCGCGCGAGCGGTTGCTGGGGGCCGAGCTCGTCGAGGATGCCGACGATCACGCGCCGCAGCTCGTCACGGTAGCCGTCGGCGCTCTGAAGCGCCGTTAGAAGCAGCTCGAGCGAGCGCTCATGCTCGCCCCGCTCGACGGCCTGAAGCGCCTCGGCCAGGTTCGGCAACTTCGCGGCGTCGCCGGCGGCGAGCGCACGAGCAAGCTCGATGCGGGCGCGCAGGCCATCGGCGGCGAAGCTTCCGGGCACGCGCTCGAGCAACGTCAGGGCCTCCTCATCCTCGCCGCGAGCGTGAAGGATCCGCGCGAGGGGTACAGCCGCCTCGGCGCGGCTCGGCTCAAGCTCGACCGCGCGCCGCAGCGACTCCTCATCACCCGCTGCCACCAGGCGATCGACCTCGGAGGGCACCAGCGTGTCGATGAAGCGCTCGATCTGAGCGGGCGGCTGCAGGCCAACGAACTCCGCGACGACCTTGCCGTCCTTGAACGCCTTGACCGCGGGGATCCCCTGGATGCGGAAGTCGCGCGCAAGCCTCTGCTCGCGATCGACGTCGACCTTCGCCAGCTCGACCTGGCCGCCCCGCGCCGCCACCGCTCGCTCCAGCAACGGCCCGAGCTGCCGACAGGGCCCGCACCACTCGGCCCAAAAGTCGACGACCACCGGCACCGCATGCGAGCGCTCGATCACATCCTTTTGGAAGCTGGCTTCGGTCACATCCATGCACCTGATGGTAGCCGTCGGCAAGCGATCCTCCGCGAGCAGCCGGCGAGCCCGATCCCAGCCGTGCCGGCCCCGGGTGGCCGGGGAGCGCGATCCCAGCCGTGCCAGCCCCAGGTGGCCGGTGAGCGCGATCCCAGCCGCGCCGGCCCCGGGTGGCCGGCGAGCGCCGATCCCGTCACCGCAGCCGACCCGCCCGGGGGGTAAAAACCACCTGCATGGCAGAGCGTCTCATAAGCCGGGGCGTCGTGCGGCTGGCCGTCGAGGTGCAGGGGGAGGGTCTCCCGGTGGTGCTGCTGCACGGGCTCACAGCCACCCGCCGCTATGTGGTGATGGGCTCGCGGCTGCTCGAGCGCTCAGGCCACCGTGTGATCACCTACGACGCGCGCGGCCATGGCCGCTCCTCCCCGGCCGAGCGCCCAGACGCCTATGAGTACCGGGACCTGGTGGGCGACCTGGAAGCGGTGATGGACGCGCTCGGCGTCGAGCGCGCGGTGCTGGCCGGCGCCTCGATGGGCGCGCACACGGCGCTGGCGCTGGCGCTGCGCGCTCCGCAGCGGGTGGCGGCTCTGGTGGTGATCACGCCCGCTTACGCGCCCGACGAGCACGACGATCCCGCTCGGCTTGCGCGCTGGGATGCGCTCGCTGAGGGGCTCCGCCAAGGCGGTGTCGAAGGCTTCGTCAGGGCGTACGGCGAACCGCGCACAGCGCCCGCCTATCGCGAGACGGTGCTGAAGGTCATCCGCCAGCGCCTAGCGTTGCACGAGCACCCGGAAGCGGTTGCGGATGCCCTGCGTGTCGTGCCTCGCTCGCGGCCGTTCGGAGCGCTCGAGGAGCTGCGCGCGATCGAGATGCCGACGCTCGTGGTCGCAAGCAACGACGCGGCCGATCCTGGTCATCCGCAGGCTCTGGGCGAGCGGTATGCGCAGCTGATCCCCGGCGCGCGCCTGATTCTCGATCAGCCGGGGCACTCGCCGATCGCCTGGCAGGGCAGCCAGCTCTCGCGCCTGATCGCCGAGGTCGCCGGGCGCGCTTCACTTTAGATCTGAAACCGCCGCGGGCGGCCTGGGCGTGGTGGGCTCGACACGGTGGCTCTCCGCGCGATGGGCGTGGTGGCCCTCCGTGAGTGGGGCGGCGGCCCTCCGCGCGGTGGGCATTGGAAGTTAGTGCTGCTATTTGACTGTTTCTTCCAAAGCAGCTCAAAAGACGGCGCGGGTGCGGCCGATCCGCCCGGGGGCAAACGGGCAACAGGGCACGGCGTCGGACGTGGGCGACCGGCGGCGGACTGGGTCAGGCGGCGGGCGCTGGGGCCGTGGAGGCTCGCTCGCGCAGCTGCGGGCGGATCACGATGCGCCGGTGGGCGCGTCGCCCCTCGATCGCCGCGAGCGCCATCTCGATCGCCTCTTTGACGACCCTATCGGTGTCCCAGCCGAAGGTCGTAAGGGGCGTCCCGAGCAGCGCCGAGACCGGATGGTCGTCGTACCCGATCACCGATAGGTGCTCGGGGATCCGCAGCCCCAGCCGCTGCGCGGCCGCGTAGACGCCGTGCGCGAGCGAGTCCGAGAAGCAGAAGCAGGCACTCGGCGGCGTGCTCGAGCCGAGCAGGCCGCATGCGGCGGCGCAGGCCCCCTCAAGTTCGTAGGGGCTGGCGACAATCTCGATCTCGAGCTCGAGCCGCCGCGCCTCGGCGGCGACTGCCAGCTCCGCCGGCCGGTCGGCGGTAGGCGCACCGGGCGGGCAGAGAACCCCGATCCGGCGATGGCCGAGCGCGTGAAGATGCTCGAGCGCCGCGCGCACCCCGCTGCGGTTGTCGAACAGGACCTCGCCGGCGGTCGCCGCTCCCGGCAGCCCGTCGCCGATCGACACGAGCGCGATCGTCTCGGCGAGCTCGGACCAGAAAGGGTCAGCCGGATCGATGGGGGAGACGAGCATGCCGTCGACCTGGCGCTCGCGCAGCTGCGCTGCGAGCAGCCGCTGGCGCTCCGCACTACCGCCCGGATCCAGGATCAGCGGGTAGCGCTCGCGTCCGAGCAGCGCGCGGGCGGCCTGCGCCACCAGGCGCTGCTGCCAGAGGTCCTCAAGCGACGGGGCCAGGATCCCGATCATGTGCGTACGCCCGCTGGCGAGCGCACGCGCGATCGAGTTGGCCTCGTAGCCGAGCTCATCAGCGATTCGGCGCACGCGCTCCTGCGTCTCGGGCGAGACCTGGATCCCGCGCAGTGCGTACGAGACCGCGGCGGGAGAAAGCCCTGCCGCCTCCGCCACGTCACGAATCGTGACGCGCCTGCTGTGCGGGCTGACGCGGCTCTCGGTCGTACGCGGTCCTCGGGGGTGCCCCACTGACGATAGCGCCCTCGGTGGGGATGCGGCGCCGGCCGCATCGGCGGTGCCGCCCCCAACCTTCGCCGCCTGCCCGGGCGGCGGCCCTCCACCGGCTCACCTCAACTGCACCAGCTCCTCGCACCAGGCTGAAGCGCAGGATCTCGCAGCTCCACTTGACAAAGCTCCTTAACCGGTTTACTAAATCGGTTCATGAACCGCTTCAAGAGCGCGGATGAAGCGACCGCCGTGCACCGGCAACCCCGGCCGGGCGCGACCGACGCTCACCGGGCAACCCCGGCGGGCGCGACCGACCTGCACCGGCAACCCCGGCCGGGGGCGACCGCCGTACCGGGGGCGATCGACGTGCACCAGCACCTTTGGCCGACGCCGCTGATCGAGGCGCTCCGAGCCCGCCATCGCCCCCCGCGCCTCGTCGGCTGGTCACTTGAGCTCGAGGGGGAGGAGGAGTTCGAGGTCGACCCCCGCCATCACGACCCGCTGCTGCGCGCGCGCGCGAATGCCGCCCAGGGGATTGGCCGGGCGCTGATCTCGCTCTCTAGCCCGCTCGGGATCGAGCTGCTGCCGGCAGCCGAAGCGGCGGAGCTGTTGAGCGCCTGGCGCGAGGGCGCGCTTGCGCTGATTCGCGCGGGCTCCTTCGACGCATGGGCGGCGGCGAGCATTGAGGCGCCGGATCCGCAGCGGCTTGAACGCGACCTGCAGGCGGGATTCGTCGGCCTGCAGCTGCCAGCCTGCGCGCTGCTTGCGGCCGCCGACTTTGACCATGTCGCGCCGCTGCTCGACGTGCTTGAGCGCAGCGGGCGGCCGCTGTTCATCCATCCCGGACCCGCCCGGGGCGCCCGCGGACGGCCGTCGTGGTGGGCGCCGGTCGTGGAGTACGTCGCGCAGATGCACGCCGCGTGGTTCGCGTGGCGCGCGTACGGCGCCCCGCGCCACCCTCACCTGCGCGTGCTGTTCGCGATCCTCGCCGGGCTGGCGCCGCTCCACGCCGAGCGCCTTGCCGCGCGTGCGCCGGCGAATCGGGGTGGCGAGAAGGACGCGGTCGCGGCGGGCGCCGACGGCACAGTCGACCCGCGCCTGTTCGTAGAGACCTCCTCCTACGGCTTGCGCGCGGTCGACGCGACGATTCGGGTGCTCGGGATCGACCAGCTCATCTGCGGCTCGGACAGCCCTTACGGCCGGCTGCCCCCGCCCGCGCTGGGCGCGGCGGCAGAGCACGCGCTGCGCCGGGCCAACCCGGAGCGCCTGCTCGCCGGCGAGGCTGGACCGACAGCCGGGGACGATGGGGGCGGGCAAGCGAGCGGGCCTGCCGCCTCCCCGAGCGCCATCCCGCGCTTTGCCCTTGACCCAACCGAGCAGCGGAGGTCGTCTCTTGCCGAATCCACCCTCAATATCAGCCTAGGAGGTGACGCTTGACCACGTTGACCCCACTCGAGATCCCCGTCGCCGACCGCGACTTGACGCAGCCCGAGCTGCGTGAGCTCGTCACAGCGCTCGGGCGCGAGGAGGGCCGCTGGCGCGGCCTGGTTGCCTTCTCCGACTCGGAGCGGCACTTCGTCTCACTGCACCGCGATCAGCACGTCGACATCTGGCTGATCTGCTGGACGCCAGCAAACGACACGGGCTGGCATGATCATGACCTCTCCTCGGGAGCTGTGGCGGTGGTCGAGGGCGCGCTCCGAGAGTCCTCGCCGCGGATCGGTGGTGAGCCGTGGAGCCGCTTAGTCCAGGCTGGCGAGGCGTTCTCCTTCGGCCCTGACCACATCCACCGGCTCGCGGGCGCGGCCGACCGCGCGATCTCGATCCACGCTTACTCCCCGCCCCTCTGGCGCCTCGGCCAGTACTCGATCGACGCCGATGGGGTTATGCGCCGGCTGTCGATCAGCTATGCCGAGGAGCTGCGGCCGCTGGAGGCGCCGGCGGCCGCGTGAGGGCATCGGCGCCGCGAGCGCGTGCTCGTCGCGGGCGCGCGCGCGATCCGCGAGCGGGCGTGCCCAAGCCGCGGCCCCACGCGCGCGCGCCACGGCCGGGCGCGCCCAACCCACGACCGGCCGACGCGGCTGGCCCTTCCGCGCGACGCTGCGTGGCCGCGTCCGGCCCGTGGCCGCCGAGCCCTCCCGCCGCAGGACGGCGAGCGCAAGCGCAGCTGCCAGCGCGAGCGCCCCGGCGGCCAGCATGAGCGATGCGGAGGCGGGGAGGCTCGCCAAGAGCCAGCCGCCGACGACCGTGGAGAGCGCAACCGCGCCGTACTCGCGGACGTTCCAGGCAACCGTCAGCGACGCGCGCTCGCTGGCGTCGACGCTGCCGAGCGCAGCCTCGACGATCACCGGCCAGGCGCCGGCTGAGCCCAACACCGCCAGCACCAGCATTGCGACGAACAGCGGCGCGACCGTCGCGAGCGCCAGCACCGTCGAGCAACCGGCCGCCAGGCCGAGCATCGCCGCGACCAGGACGTTGCGCGGGTGCGCGCGTGCGCCCCGCTCGGCAATCAGGCTGCCGCCGATCTTGCCCGCCGCGAGCGCACCGACAACCAGCCCAACGGCCGCGGGCGTGAAGTGCAGCGTCCTTGTCAGCACCACAGGCGCGAGCGTCGCCAGCACGGAGAGCGCGCTGACGAGCAGCAGGTCGGGCAGCTGCAGCGAGAGGCCCCGCAACATCGCCCGCCGGGCGCCGCCGGCGGTGCAGCCGGCGCGCGCGCTGGCGCGTGGTGTCGGCCGCCTTTCTCCTGCGGGGATCGCTGTGACGGGCGACGCGCTGGTGGTGGTGCGACCGCCGGGCAGGCGGGTCGGGCGCCACACGAGCGGCCCCGCCAGGGAGGCGACCAGCCCCACGACGAAGGCGAGATGAAGGCTGGCGGCCGCGCCCGCCCCGGCGCCCCGCAACGCGTGTACCGCCAGCCCAGTGGCGGGCGCGCCGAGCGCCGAGCCGACCACGTAGCAGATGTAGTGGCGCACGAACCCGCGCTCGGCACCGGGGCGTCCGGCGGCGGCGGACAGCGTCACCTGGCTTGCCACCCAAAACAGCCCGAGGCCGGCTCCGACCACCAGCGCGGCCAGCGCGAGCGCGGCTTGCGCGCCGCCGAACGCGATTGCGTCCGCCTGACCCGCCGCCATCAGCAAGAAGCTTGCGCTCAGCAGGTTGCGCGCGCCGAGCCGGGCGAGCGGGCGCGAGGCGACGAGCGCGCCGAGAGCGATCGCAACCGTGATCATCGCGAGCAGGACTCCCGCAACCGACGGCGAGCCATGGTGCGCGAGGGCGGCGAGCGGCACGAGCACGCTGGCGTTTGCGAGCACAGCGCCGGCCAGGGACGCCGCGACAAAGAGCCTCGCTGACAGTCGTGCAGATCCCACGCGCCCAAGCCTACCATATGAAGGTCTTGTAGCATATTATGCACAGTCTCCTCGCTACGCTCGCAACATGCCACCCCCGACAGAGATGGTTCGCGGCGAGCAGGCGGTCGACCGCGTGCTGCGGATCCTCGGCATGTTCGGCGAGCGGCGCCCGCGGCTGACCGTCGCGGAGGCCGCCGCCGAGCTAGGCGTCCATCGCTCGACCGCCTCGCGCCTGATGCAGTCGCTCGAGCGCCACCGGCTGCTCGAGCGTGACGATGGCGGCTATGTGCTCGGCCTCGGTCTGGTCTCGCTTGCCGGACACGTGCTGAATCGCTTCCCGGCACGCGCCGCCGCCGGCGATCTGATCCGCGAGCTGCGCGACCAGACGGGTGAGAGCACGTGGCTCGGTGTGCTCGCGGGCGACGAGGTGATCTACATCGACGAGGCCTCAAGCCCGCATGTCCGCGTCAACACCGACTGGGTCGGCCGGCGTCAGCCGCTGACGGCCGGCGGCACGGGCGCGCTGCTGCTGGCCTTCCAGCCGCCGGAGGTGATCGAGGTGCTCCTGCGCGCCGCGCGGCGCGGCGGCGAGGGGCGCGGGCCGGCGCTGGCAGAGCGCGAGCTCGCGCGCGTCCGCGCGCAGGGGTACCTCGCCCGCTACCCTGATCAGGCGACCGGCAGCGCTGTCGTGGTCGCGCCCGTCCGCGATCACCGCTGCGAGGTGATCGCCGCGGTCACGGTTGCGGGGCCGCTCGAGCGGATCGACCGGCACAGGTTCGAGCAGGAGCTGATTCCCGCGACGCTGCGCGTGGCCCGCCTGATCTCCGAGCGGCTCGGGTGCCCCGAGGCCTTCTCCTCGGCCCGGCGGTGAGCGCTCGACCCTGGAGCTGGCCGCGCATTTGCGAGGATTCTCAAGTTGGGCAGAGCGGTCGTCGTCTGCGACGGTGCCCGAGGCGGTCGGCTGGCGCGCACTGATCGCGGTGGAGGCAACTCGGCTCAAGCCGCTGCTGCGCACCGCTCGGCTCGCGCCCCGCACCGGGATGCGCTACGGCCTCAGCGTGAGCGTGAGTGGCGCAGCGGGCGACTGGCCGACCAGCTCCCCGCTGCGCACGAGCGCGTGAACGCGCTCGACGTCGGGCGCGAGCGAGCGGTCAGCGAGAACGGGCTCAACCAGCTCGGCGACGCGCTGCAGCGGCTCGTGCAGGGGACGCGCCAGCGGCCGGGAGGAGAGCGCTCGCGCCTGGCGGAGCGCCACTAGCTCATACGCCAACGCCAGCTCGGTGCGCTCGAGCAGCTGCTCAAGTCGAAGCGCCGCAAGCAGCGTGTGCGCCTCGAAGTCCTCCTGGCCGCTCGAGGCGTCGAGCGCAGCCAGCGAGCCCGGGAGCGCCAGTGCGCGTGCGTCCGCCGTCAACCCCAGCACCTGCTTGTGCAGCCCGACCACCCCGGAGTGGACGCCGGGCTCGGGCGAGAGTTGGTCGGACAGCCCAGAGAAGCGGGAGTCGAGCAGCCGGTGCAGACGCTTCTCCAGCAGATTGAGCACATGCGCGAGCGCGAGCGACAGCGACTCGAGCGCCAGCGTGATCGCCCCCGCGTGAAAGTTCCCCGTCGAGTAGAGGCCGGCGGGCTCCCCACGCGAGGGCTCCTCCTCGAGCCACACCGGACTGTCGGTGACGGCGCCGAGCTCGCGTTCCAGCTGTCGCTCGAGCGCGTCGAGCGCGTCGAGCGCTGGGCCGTGCACCTGGGGGATCACGCGCAGCGAGACGGGCGCCTGCAGCACTTCGCCCAGCTCGCCGCAGCCGGCCAAGAGCTCGCACATGCGCGCGTGCACATGCGCCTGGCCGCGGTCGCCCTTGAGCGAGCCGACGCGGCGGCTGTAGGGCCGCGCCGAGGCGCCGGTGAGCGCGACCGTCAGCGCGCCCGTCAGCGTCGCATGCTCAAGCGCGGAGCGGGCGCGCGGCGCAAGCACCATCGCCAGCGCTGGCGCAAGCGGCGCTCCGTTGACCAGGGCCAGTCCTTCCTTGGCGCCAAGCTCGATCGGCTCGAGCCCGCGCCGCGCGAGCGCGTCCCGAGCGGGCAGCGGTCGCCCGTCCTCCACCACCAGCCCCTCACCGACGAGCGTCTGAAAGAGGTGGGCGAGCTGCGCGACCTCGCCGGCGGTCCCGCCCGGGCCGGCGGGCACGTACGGCAGCCAGCCGCGGTTGAGCAGCTCCGCGAGGAACCTGCACAGCTCGGCGGACACTCCGGCAGGGCCGGCCAAGAAGCCGCGCAGGCGCAGCAGCATGGCGCCGCGCACGACCGGCTCGGACAAGGGCGGGCCGGTGGCGTTGGCACGGCCGATGAGCACCTGCCGCTGGAAGGCCACCTCGTCGGCCGGTGCAATCGTCATCCGGTTGAACAGGCCGAGCCCGGTGTTGACGCCGTAGGCGAGTCCACCCGCACGGGCATGGGCAAGCAGCGCGAGGCGCTGGCGCTGCACGTCGGCGAGCGCGCGATCGGCGAGCGCCACGGGGGCGAGCCCGAGCACCACCCGCCGGTACTCGGAGCACGCTAGCCTGCCGCCGTCAAGCTCGACGAAGGCGGCGGGGCTCGAGTCCGACGCGTCCCTGGTGGAGCCGGGCGGTGAAGCGTCGGGGCCTTGGTGCGAGCTCGAGATCACGTCAGGAGCGTACATTCGCCCTTGGCAAGGCCCGGCGGCGCTGCCACTCCTTGACGTCGGCGCGCCGCCGTGGGATAAATTCGTCCTTTCCTTGCTCGGAACGCATTGTTCCACGGGTGGATGCTATGAGGACGAAGGGGATTCGACAGACGGCCGACTGTGGGGTGCGGCTTCTCCCGCACCCCACAGCACAGGCGCCCCAGGTGTCGGCCGGGATCGCGGCGGTGCTCGATGTGCTCGACTGCCTCGATCGCTTCGGTGCCGCCTCGCTCTCGCAGCTGGCGCGCGAGACGGGCATCGCCAAGAGCACGCTGCACCGCGTCTGCGGCGCGATGTCCGAGCGCGGCTGGGTCGCGCGCGAGCCCGGGAGCGGGCTGATCGCGCTCGGCCCCCGGGCCGCGCTGTTTGCCCGCCGCGCACCGACGTGGGCGCTCCTCGTGGGCTTCGAGCGACTCGCGCAGGGGCTCGTTGCGCGCCATAACGAGACCACGTGCCTGACGGTGCTCGACGGGTGCGACAGCCTGTTCGTAGGCAAGCGCGAGACCACGCACCCCGTGCGCCTTGTCACCCCGCTCGGCAGCCGCCTGCCAGCGTTCGCCTCGGCCTCGGGGCGGGCGATGCTCGCCGAGCTGCCATGGGAGGAGGTCGAGCGGTTGTACGCGGGCGCTGAGCTGATCACCCCGACCGGCCGCGCGATCGGGGGGCTGGCGGGGCTCGGACGACTGCTCGCCGAGACCCGCGCCCGCGGCTTCGCCGAGAGCGTCGATGAGACGGCGCTCGGCCTGCACTGCGTCGCGGTCGCGGTCGGCACGACAGCCCCAGGGCCGGCCGCCCCCGCGGCGATCACCTTCTGTGTCCCAAGCGGGCGGATGAGCCCGCGGCGCCGAGCCCAGCTCGTCGCCGAGTTGCGCCGCGCGGCGGTCGAGCTGCGCGCCGTCAGTGAGAACCCCGAGCGCTCGGGCCTCGAGCCCGGCAGAAAGGCAACAGCATGAAGCCCTCAAAGCACGAGCTGGATCGCTTGCGCCGGGAGCGAACGGAGCTCGAGAATCACTACATCGATGAGCTGCTCGCCGGGCGCCTGAGCCGTCGCGAGTTCCTCAGGCGCGGCAGCGCAATCGGGCTCTCGGCGCCGGTGATGGGTGCGAT